>Ga0136846_1232168_pt1 | contig 62521 bp, 62 predicted proteins | sample HopSoiMetagenom2_FD_96841 | JGI IMG/M metagenome (GOLD analysis project Ga0136846, IMG submission 96841) | Grasslands soil microbial communities from Hopland, California, USA - 2 Assembly 2016 (version 4) | ecosystem: Environmental > Terrestrial > Soil > Grasslands | place: USA: Hopland... | reverse complement strand
GCCCAAGTCAAAGACCAGATTCAAAAACAGATCAACGATCCGCGCCTCGACATTTTCGGAGGCTACTCCCATGTCGGCAACTACGGCATTGGCCTCAATGGCTGGATCGCCTCCGCCAACTGGCACCTCTACCGGTATATCGGGCTTGAGGGCGACATTAGCGGTGGATACGGGAATCAGAGTCTGGAAGCCGGCCAGATTCTTCCGAACCTCCCGGGAAGTATCGGTAGCCGCATGCACAATTTCAACTTCGGTCCCAACGGCACATGGCGCGCGCCGTCGGGCAAATACAATGCATTCGGACATCTTCTATTCGGGTTCAGTCATACCAACGTCAACTCTGCCGGAAACGGACTGGGTGATACAGCTTTCTCCTGGGTTCTCGGCGGGGGTGGCGACTACAACCTTAACCGGGTGTGGGCAGCCCGCGCGCAAATCGATCTGCTGCACACGAAGTTCTTCGATGCCGGCCAAAATCACGGCCGCATCTCCCTGGGCTTGGTCTACCACTTCGGCGAGCGAGACTAGGGATTGGTCTTCCGAGCCGGAACGCGATTCGAGTAAGGATCGCGTTCCGTGCATCGAGCTTACGAGGACATGCAGGCGGGTGCAGCAGGCGCCTCAAGCGACTGCTGCGATCTAGGGCCAGTTGTCGGTCAGTGTTCCCCGATTCCGAACATTGTTCCTAACATCAGAACCAGCAGGACTCCCAGCGAGATCCATCCGTATTTCATGTCTTTCTCTTTGAAGAAGAGGAAGCAGGCCACGATCACGCGTACCACCGGTGTCGCGAGCATCAGGAGAACTCCGGCGCGTTCAATCTGAAGTGGTATTTCCCCGTGAAGAAATAGGCCCGTAATGAGCCCCGCAAGCATGATGAAGAAACATCCAAACGCACCCGTTCTCAGCACCAGTGCGACGATGCGATCGAACGCCGGCTCTCGCATCTGGCTCATAGCTTCACCCCCCAGAGATGAAGAATGAGGTGACCGGCGAGATACAACATTACCCCGACCAACAGATACACGATGACCTTAGTGTGAATGCGAGGAGCCAGACGAGCTCCAATCAGTGATCCCATGAATACGCCCACGGCCAGCGGAGCCGCAATCTCGGCCAGAATGTCGCCGCGCCGGTAATACACGATGGCGCTTGCGCCAGCAGTTACGCCGATCATGAAATTCGACGTTGCCGTTGCAACCATCAGCGGCACATCCATAAAAATGAACATGAGAGGGACCTTGATCGGCCCGCCGCCGATACCGAGCAGTCCCGAAAGTGCTCCCGCCACGAGCGACGCGCTCAATCCCAGCGGATAGCGTTTCGGTTCATAGGGAGGAATTTCGCCGTTCTCGGGTTGAGTCGCGTCCTCGGACTTCACCTTCCCGCCGCGGCTCAGAATCATAATAGAGCTGTACAGCAAGAATGCCGCGAACAGCCCTTCCAGTGCATTTCGATTGAAGTACCCGACCAGGTAAGCCATCACCGCCGCACCCAATGATGTTGCTAGCTCCAGAGTCATTCCCAGTCGGATATCGGTTGTGTGGCGTTGTAGATGAACCGAGGAGCTTGCGGCCGATGTCGTGATCACCGCGACGAGGCTTGTTCCAATGGCCGCCCGGATAGGAATTCCAAAGTGCAGCGCGAGTATCGGCGTCAGCAGGACGCCGCCACCAATGCCCGTCAGTGCCCCAAGCAGCCCCGCGCAGAAACCTAAGACTACAAGCAGGAGAGCCGCAATCATGCGAGCGCCCCCGCATTGGCTATTTGTTCGATGGAATTAGTGTGTCTCGAATTTGTGACCTTTGAAGAAACTGCGTGGGCGCGGAATCCCGTCCGCCGCAAGCTAGGTCGCCGCCCGCGTGCTGGCAGCGGCATCGGCGTGCTCGTGCGCGTGATAGCTGGACCGAACCATTGGTCCGGATTCAACATGGCGAAACCCGAAACCAAGAGCCTCGTTCCGCAGATACACAAATTCTTCCGGCGTATAGAAACGTGCGATGGGCAGGTGGTCTTTCGAAGGGCGTAGATACTGTCCTACTGTGAGAATATCCACCCCCCGACTTCCCAGATCGCGGAAAACTTCGATCAGTTCGTCGCTAGACTCACCTAGTCCGACCATCAGGCCGCTCTTGGTGACCATGCCAGGCGCAAACCTCTTTGCGTCTTCCAGCAGTTTGAGCGATCGCTCGTAGCGCGCGCCCGAACGAACCACACGATAAAGCCGCGGCACTGTCTCCGTATTGTGATTGAGGACATCGGGTCGGGCGTCGAGCACAATCCGCAGGGATTCCTCCAGCCCCTGAAAATCAGGAATGAGGACTTCGATTCGGCAATCCGAAATCACTGCGCGGATTGCGCGAATTGTCTCAGCAAAGATCCGGGCGCTGCCGATGTTGTCATCGTCGCGATTGACGCTGGTCACGACAGCATGTTTCAAGCCCAACGTTGCCACGGCCTCCGCAACGCGCTGTGGTTCTTCCCAGTCAATCGCTTCCGGGCGCCCCTTGGGCACCGCGCAAAACCCGCACCGCCTCGTGCAGATGTCGCCCAGCAACATGAAGGTTGCAGTCTTGTGATTCCAGCATTCACCAATGTTCGGACACTGCGCCGACTCGCAGACGGTGTGCAGTGAGAGTCCCCGCGCGAGTTTCTTCAGATTGTGAAAGTTGTCTCCCACCGGAGCCTTCGCCCGCAGCCATTGCGGCTTAGGTGCGCGTAAGGGCGGCGTCAGTTCAATCTGAATGAGTTGGGAAGAACCGGCCATCTTGTCGATTTTATCAGGTCGCTCTGCGTGCGAAATCTGCCAGGGTCGCCTCTTCTTGTGTTCCGCTCTCAATGAGGATCAGCGATGCGCCGTGTCGACTGTCACTGCGTCGCTTCGGCATGTGCCAGCATTGTTGCCGTGCCATCTGACATCGATTCGTAATATCGCACAAAGCGCTGGGGCTCCTCCGCTTTATAAGGTTCCAGATTGTGCGCCCAGCGGAAGCCAATCGGCTGATACCAGAGTTCGGCCTCAACATGGAAAGGTGTCCCCGAGTCGACCGCAACGGAGTAGCGAACCAAATCGCTTCCTGCGATGAAATTCGGGGCCTCGGCCGCGTCCCCAATCACAGCAATATCCTGCTCCGCATTTGTTTTGTCGAACCCGGTCGGCAGCAGGCGGTCATCCTTGAAGTATCCGACTGCGGCCAGTAATCCCGTCGTGACGTGCCCTTCGTAGTCCTTCAAAATCGGCTCGTAAATCTCCACCTGGTCACTGCTGGTGACCTCGCGATAGTGCGGCTCGTATTTTCCAGGATCCGTGTCATTGTCGTTGCCCACGATCGAGCCATCCGGATTCAGCGCGCCAGACTCAAACACTACCTGTCCCTCGCGATCGTGCACCACGAAGTGGATCCATGCGCGGCGCGAAGGGTATGCCGTGGGAAGCTTGTGTCCAGTGAGGTTCTGAACGAACACATCCGCCTGCAGCTTTCCAGAGCTTAATTCGACGTTACGGACTTCAACTCTGGCCGCCTCCGAATGCAGAAAAGCCAGAGTTCCATTCGCCGCACTGGTTAACTCTTCTGGGAGCGCAGCCACATCCAGGTCCTCGCGGTACCGGTTCAACATTCTCTGCATGAAGAAATCGCCACCCACAAAGACGTGTTGATGCATTCCTTGTCTGGGAACTCCGAGCACTGAGCTGATGTACACCGGCTCTTTTATCTCGGGCATGTGGCACTGCTGGCAGCTGTACTTCTGCGGATAATCGCTGCGCAGCCATTCCAGGTAAGGCATTTGTTCCGCCAGGTAGCCAATCTTCTTTCCTCCCGGCCCACGCGCAGTGGTATAGAGCTGATGGCACGACCCGCACAAAGCCGAGTCGCGAATGTGCTGCGCGTAAGTCGGCTGAAAGCCTCCCGTAGAGCTGTCCATCACCTTCTGCCGGTCTGGCGTGACTTCGAACGGCCCGTACTCCGGACGCGCGTTCTTTTTATCAGGTGTTTCAATCACGAACCCGCCGTTGAAACTCTCGCGCGTGCCCAGTTTCTCTTTGCTGATCTGGTGGCAAACCGAGCAGGTCACGCCATCTTCTGCGCCAGCTGTTTTCTTGGGATCGTTCGAGAACGGTAAGTACCTAAAAACCTGTCCTTCTTCTCCCCGTATCTTCGCCTGATAGCGCGCGACCGGCATGTGGCAGACGGAGCATTCGTCTTCAATAGCCGCACCCGCCTGCGGATGATCGATCGTTTCGCGCCGTACACTCGCTTGCCAGTATGGATCCCGGGCGGAATTCGCCATAATGCTAGCGCGCCAGTTCAGCCCAATGGAAATATCGGCTCCATTACTCGCTGTAAGTTCGTTATGACAGGCGAAGCACCGGTCCGATGTATGGAACTCGGGCTTCAATGCCCCATGATTCTCCCCAGCGTTCGTCCGTCTGGAAGACCAGAGAACTACGGCGGCGACAATCAGCAAGCATGCAAGCGGTCTCTTCATCACCAGCCCTCAGTCAGCTTCCCATCCTGCCAGTCCCACAAGAGGTAGAACACGACTTGCTTTTGGCGTCCGGTCGTGTCCGCGACCGGAATCCGCAACCCGAGATCGCCGCGAATGTGCTGGCGTCGGCTGATCGTGACCTGTATCTGAGGAACAACGTCCCAGTCGGTGCGCCCTCCGGTGGTGAGATCGCGATTCATAGTGAACTCGAACATCGGGCTCCACAGCCGCCCGAGATAATGATCTCCGGCTAAGCTTTGGCCAATGGCCGTATTGAAGAACAATGACTGCGGCGCCACGCTGGTACGAAACGGCAGCTCTGCCCCGAACTGTGTCTGGACAAAAGTATTGGTCCGGAAGAGCTGGTCGAATGCGGCGAACGTTTCAAACGATGTTGTGCCCGATCCGAATCCGCGAGACCGGTTACCACTCGGGATCAGGAATCCGCCTTGCAAGCTAAGGATCGATCCGGCATTCAGGTTCGAGTACATGACCCGCTTCACCGCCAGCGTCGCGTCGCCTACTCCTCCGTACCACACGTGGTTCTGATTCTCGAACTGAATGGGCACGTCCACTTCTATCTGATTGTTCATCCCGAAGCGCTGCTCATGGATGATGTGGCTCTCGTTCCCCGGCTTACCCTTCACATTGAACGCCGTCGAGATAACTTCTTCGTCCTCGGGATACGCTTTCTCTGTGAACAGGGCGCGGGGAAGGTTCAACTCTCCACGAGGCCAGTTCTTCTTTCGGCAGAAGGTCCGCAGATAAGCCACAAGGTCATCAATTTCCTCCGAACCAAGAGCCTGCCCGAAGGCCGGCATAATCTGAGAGAACCCGCGTTGCGGCCCGCCATGCACAATCACAGCCTTGTACGCTGAATTGACCTCAGGCGTTGTCTGATCACAACGCGTGAAATCCGGAAAAGTATTCGGTCGTTCAAATGCACTAATGGTCTGGGGCGCGCCTTGCCCACCGCTCCCGTGACACGAAACACATGCAGCCTTGTAAAGCTGCTCTCCCTTGTGCGGATCTGCCTTGAATGAATAGCCTAAGTATTGGGCGTACGCGCCGGGGCAAAGCACCCACAACAGCCAGAACAGAAGAACATTCTTCATGCAAATTTCGCCGCGCGATTCCTCGAGATGAGCTGCTTGGAGGCATTCACAATCGCCTTGGTTGCATTGAATGCAGATCGAAGCATCACTCATCGTGCTTACTCAAGCTGGCGTGGACTTGGGCTCCCGATTGGAGAACAGACAATCAAATGGCAATCAGAAGGTCTTTGCAGAGTCCAATAGTATCGTTACCGGACCCTCATTCAGTGATTCCACGTGCATCAATTCCTGAAATTGGCCAGTCTCGCAGCGCAGTCCACTAGCTCGAATGCGCTCAATAAACCGTTCGTACAAATTGCGAGCTTCTTCAGGACCCGCCGCCTGATCGAACGAAGGCCGTTTCCCGCGCCGTACGTCGCCGTACAGAGTAAATTGAGACACTGCAAGGACGCTCCCGGCCACATCACGCACACTGCGGTTCATCTTTCCATCTTCGTCTTCAAAAACGCGCAGTCCCACTACTTTTTCCACCATGTAGCTGAGATCGGATTCACCATCCTCATGTCCAACTCCCAGCAGCACGAGAATTCCGAGATCAATCTCGCCAACAACCAATCCGTTCACGGTGACCTTAGCGCGGCTAACCCGCTGCACGACAGCTCGCATGATGTCCTTTCCGCCTTTCTACTAGGGGCGCTCCAACGGAACTTCGGATTCATGTCCGGCGACGCATTGCCAGCGTCCCTCGCGATAGACGTAGAGGTCAGTGAACCGAACCATGATTTTGGGCCGCCGGTCAGCTGTCAGAGCAGTGGCGAGCCCACGGACATACCCGATCTCACCGTATATGCGTGCATGGATCTCAGACAACTCATGGTGGCTGCCCGGCTTCGTTCGCACTTCGTTTAGAATCTTCGATCGGCCGGACAAGCTACCAACCGGATTTGCGTCCTCGAACTCGTTTGCCAGAATGCAGCTCAGCGCGTCCACGTCCTGCGCCTCCAGCGCTCGCGCCCAGGTTTCCTCGATCCGAATCAGGGTAGCTTCATCTTTCGCCTCTTTGGTGGGGCAAGGCGTGCCGTGTAGCAGAGGACACAACAGGAGAATGCAAAAAGCAGCTCTCATCCGTACACTCCGTTCTGCGATGGAAACCACAGCAGCGTCGCCATTGGTTTGACCCGGCAATCGCCAACTATTAGGATTCACTGGTGAAATGCGATGTCTGCAATGTGCTACCGGAAGCGGCATCGCCCCTTCCTTTACACCCATTCACCGGGACCATTACACTACAGACTCGCCTTTTTTCGTACCGCAGTGTGTAAGACATAACAAAAGAAGACGAACGGAATCAGAGCTGCGAGTGGACTAAAACATCAGAATTCAAATCTAATCGAGCCAAGCGAGGAGAAACATGGCAGCCGTTGATGAGAAGGTAAAGCAGATTATTGTGGAGCAGTTGGGAGTGGACGAGGGCGAAGTCACATCGAGCGCCTCATTCGTGGACGATCTCGGCGCCGACTCCCTCGACACCGTCGAACTGGTCATGGCCTTCGAGGAGGCCTTCGACATCGAGATCCCCGACGAGGACGCCGAAAAAATTCGCACCGTGCAGGACGCCGTTGACTACATCGGCAAGCACGCAAAGGCGGGCAAGTAGATTGGGACGCAGGGTCGTAGTTACAGGCCTGGGATTGATCTGCGGCGTGGGTAATTCCACGGAAGAAGTGTGGAGAGCCCTGCTGGCGGGAAAGAGCGGTGTGGCGCGCATCACTGGTTTCGACGCCAGCGCATTCGCCTGCCAGATCGCCGCTGAGGTCAAGAACTTCGACCCTTTGCAGTACATCGAGAAAAAAGAAGTTAAGAAGATGGGACGCTTCATCCACCTGGCAATCGCAGCCGCGGACGAAGCCCTCAAGATGTCGGGCCTAAAGATCACGCCGGAGAACGACGAACGAGTTGGCGTCCACATCGGGTCCGGCATCGGCGGATTCGACATCATCGAGCGCGAACATTCGGCTCTGCTCGAAGGCGGACCGCGCAAAATCTCTCCTTTCTTTATACCCTCGGCAATTATCAATCTTGCGGCCGGGCAGGTTTCAATGCGCTGTGGGGCCAAAGGCCCGAACGAGGCCACAGCCACCGCGTGCACCACCAGCGCACATTCCATCGGAGATTCTTTCCGCATCATTCAGCACAATGACGCTGACGTGATGATCGCCGGAGGGGCCGAAGCGGCGATTACTCCAATGGGGGTTGGCGGATTCGCCGCTATGCGCGCTCTCTCCACGCGCAACGATGAGCCGGAGAAAGCCAGTCGGCCTTGGGATCAGGGCCGCGACGGATTTGTGATCGGCGAGGGTTCAGGCATCCTGATTCTTGAGGAATTGGAGCACGCCAGAAAACGTGGCGCTCGAATTCTTGCCGAAGTTGCCGGATACGGTATGTCCGGCGACGCGTACCACATGACCCAGCCTGCGCCCGAGCACGAAGGCGGATTCCGCGTCATGCGGAACGCCGTTCGCGACGCAGGAGTCGAGCCGAATGTCGTCGGATATGTGAACGCCCATGGAACCTCGACACCGATCGGCGATACTCTCGAGGCCCACGCAATCCGTAACTTCTTCGGCGATCACAAGCTCGCAGTCAGTTCCACCAAATCGATGACCGGCCATCTCCTCGGCGGAGCGGGAGGTCTCGAAGCGGGCATCACGGTTCTCGCCTTGCGCGACCAGATTCTTCCCCCGACAGTCAATCTGGAGAATCCTGAACCCGATACAGCCGGCATGGACCTTGTCCCCAACCACGCCCGCAAAGCCGAACTCGACTACGCGATGTCGAACTCCTTTGGCTTCGGCGGTACCAACGGCGCGCTCCTGTTCCGCCGCTGGAGTGAATAGTCGGCTATCCACGTTCCGGCATTGCTCGAAATCCGTTTTCCACATGGCTTTTCGGGGTAATGTCCTTTCTCGCGCCGCTCGAATTCGGTAGTGTCCCTTCGCTATGCCGGGCGTTGTCCTTTGGATCGTTGCGCCGTGTCCAGGCAGACTCCACAATGTTTTCGAAAGTGGAGTCTTCCCCGACCATGGATAAAGCTTTCACGACCACACTCCCCCCCTTGCAACTTCATCGCAAATCGGCGGCGCGCGCCGCGTTAGTCGGATTTAACGAACCGCATCGTGCGCTGCTTTCTGAATGCTTTCGGCAATTCAATATCAATACGGTGCCGGTGAACGAAAATCCAGCCGAGCGCCTGCACAGGGAAAAATTTGAGGCCTGTGTGGTGCCGCTTGCCGATACCGCCGAAGAACTGATGGAAGCGGCGCGCAATTCCAAGTCGAATAGCCGCTGCGTCATTTACGGTGTTGGCGGCAACGCGCAGCAGGCAATGCGCTTTTCGAGATATGGCGTCAACGCCATGTTTCAGGAGCCACTGGAGCGTCCCGCCATGCTGAAGCTCGTGCGTGCCACTCGCATGCTGGTCCTGCACGAGTTCCGCCGCTACGTGCGCATCCCAGTGATGACGGAGGTCTTGTTGGTCGGTGACAGCCGCCGTGTCAGCGCAAGCAGCATTGAAATGAGCACCGGAGGCATGTCGATCAAGAGCGCCGAAGACTTCGCCGTCGGTACAAATATTGAAGTCTCATTTGCTCTGATGACGCTGCCTCGGGTGAACGTGCGAGGGGTGATTAGCTGGAACAAACCCAAGTCACTCGGCGTACGCTTCGATGCCAACGACGAACGCCGGCTCAAGGTGAAGACCTGGATCCACTCGTACCTCGAGAACTAGCGCTGTCCATCTCCATATCTATGCCCGTATGCCGGGGCCGGAGTGCGCTGTGTAACTGCGTGCCCCCGGTGGTGAGCTTGTCCTTCGTGGTTGAAGAACAGGCCACCGGAGATCACCCAGCGTGAATCGCTTGTGATCCCGCTACAATAGCTGCGTGTCCGAAGCCAGCACTTCTGCAGCACAGGCAACTGCCGAACACAGCTCGGGGCCTCGCCGCTGGAGCTTTCGAAAGCGAATCCAGCTGAGCTTGATCGTTTTTGTCGGATACTGGTTCATCCGCTTGCTCGGACCCACTCTGCGCGTGAGCGTGTCCTACGAAGAAGGTGCGCAGAAAGCGCTCGACGAGTGTCCTCTGGTTGCTTCCTTCTGGCACGAGTGCATGATTCCGGCGACCTACCTCTTTCGGGACATGGGCATCCGCGTCATGAGCAGCTTCAGCTACGACGGCGAATACATGGGCCGCATCATTCGCCGCTTCGGATTCGTGGCCGTGAAAGGTTCAAGCAGCCGCAATCCGATTCGCGCTCTGCTCGGACTTCGCCGGGCTCTCGAAGAGGGCTGGACTGTGGCTTTTACGCTCGATGGTCCGCGTGGCCCTCGCCGCAAGGTCAAGCCAGGCCCTGTGGGGCTTGCCCGCTCCTCCGGTCTGGCCATGACCATGTTCCACGCCGCCGTCGAGAAAGCCTGGGTGCTGCGAAGTTGGGACCGCATGATGATCCCGAAGCCGTTCTCGCGTGTCCTGGTTCGCGTCGGCAAGCTGATCCAGGTTCCACCCCATGCGAGCGAGCAGGAATTGGAACGCTACACGGCCGAATTGCAGTCGAGTCTAGATAGAGTCTGCGCATTCGCCGAAGCAAACGTCAGCAAGGCAGGCACTCCAGAGTTTCCCTGGTACAAACGAGGCGCGTAATAGCGATGAAACGAACTCATCTTCTTTTGTTCTCAATTCTCCTCGCTGCAGGCACGACTTCTCCAGCGCAGGACAAGCGAATCACAGCGCGCGACATCGTCGCAGCCATCCAGTCGCAGGTCGGCGTGCAGTGGAAGAAGGACACCGTCGATACTTTCAAAGCGGGAAATCCTGACGCGGCTGTCACCGGCATCGCAGTGACCATGATGGCAACGATGGACGTACTGCAACGCGCCTCAGCGCTGGGATTGAACCTCGTGATCACGCACGAGCCGACGTTCTACGCCCACACCGATACTCCAGAGGGTTTGCCCGAGAACGATCCCGTTTGGGCCGAGAAGCGTGCCTTCATCGAGAAACACAACATGGTCGTCTGGCGCTTTCACGACCACTGGCACGCGCGCAACCCAGATGGAATTGAAACCGGAATGGTTCACGCGCTCGGTTGGGAGAAATACCAAAATCCCGACAACCAGTACCTGTTTGTGATTCCGGAGAACACGGTGAAGCAGCTGGCGGAAGAAGTCGCAAAGAAGCTGGATTCACAGGTCGTCCGGGTAGTCGGTGATCCAAACTTGAAAGTCACCAAAGTTGGCTTCAGTCCCGGCGCCGCAGGCTTTCAAAGAGAGAGCCACGCTCTTGAGCGGGAGGCCGTGCAAGTCCTTCTGGTAGGCGAGACTCGCGAATGGGAAACCGTCGAGTACGCTGCCGACGCGGTTACCGAGGGCCGTCAGAAAGCACTCGTCGTCATAGGACACATTCCGAGTGAGCAACCCGGCATGGAAGAGTGCGCGCGATGGCTCAGAGGATTTGTAAAGGCGGTCCCGATCGAGTTCGTAGCAGCAAAGCAGCCCCTCTGGACGGTGACTTCAAAGTAGCGAGCCGTACAGTCTCACCTACTCCAGCGTTGATCCGAGCTGCTGGTATTTGTATTTCTTGCCATCCCAGAAGAGAACCGACGAGGTGTTTTCTCCTTCTCCGCGCTCTTCCATGTAGATTCCCAGGACCGTCTTCTTCTTGACCGCCAAGCGCTTTACAATGAGCGTCTTGAACGGCATATTGATCAGCAGGAACTTGGCTTTGGGACTCTCCGCCCGCCACGCATCGTTGTCGGCGCCGTGAACGATCAGCAGGCTGATTCCCCGCAGCTCTGGCGCGTCAGATGCAAACGTGGACGTGACCTTTATATCGCTGTAGCCCAAAAAGCTGTTGTAAGGATCAGTGACGACAAAGCTGTATTCGTCTTTGTCCGCCAGCGGATTCTTACACCGCGCTGCGACCACCAGATCGTCGAACCCGTCACCGTCCAGATCCGCAACGAACTGCTCCGGCCCGGCAAGCACCGAACAGTTATCCCCAAATTGCTTGTGGATGTATTCGTCCGTGACCGCGGGCGACGGATGTGTCGCGTGAGCCGGCGGCGGAGGCGGCTGTTTTTTCTGAGCAAAGGCCGCGACTGCTAGCAAAACGGAGAGCGCTAGGAGGAGTAAGAATCTACGGGACGTCATGGCCCTACTCTAGCCCCGATTCCTACCCGCGGGTAGAGACACACTAGTGACGGAAGTAATAGGCCACATCTGTTCAGCATGCAACTTCGTGGAATGTGTTGTTATGCTGCGCGCGTTCTTGGCGCGCACGATCTTTGCATTCATCGGCAGCGCCGGTGCTAAGGATGGCAGACCCTATTCGCGAAAGTGTTCCCACCCGCTCGGGAGAAGTTCGCTGCGGGAACCTTGTGGGTCGATTACGAGAATCTTCCTTCCCCGCTTCATATGCCCGATTCGCGTAATCGGCACACCGGCGATGCGCGACGGGATTTTCTTGTTCGGCCGCGCTGTAAACAGTAGCTCGTAATCTTCGCCACCGTGTAACCCCAGCTCGAGATCCACCTCGTGTGACGGCTTTCCGACGCGGGCCAGCGGGATCGCATCGGCTTCCACCTCGGCGCCGCATCCGCTTTCCTTACAGATGTGGGCAAGGTCGACCGAGAGTCCGTCACTGGTATCGATCATCGCGGAGGCCAATCTTTTCTCGCGCAGCACGCGCCCTACTTCCACTCTAGGCTCCGGACGAAAGTGACGCGAATAGTCGCGCGGACTGACCTTCTTCCGGGTTCTCTCCATTTCCAGCACTGCGGCGGCCGATCCGCCCAACGTCCCACTCACATAGATCGCATCCCCCGGGCGCGCGCCCGAGCGCAACAATACCTTTCCCTGCGGCACGGACCCAATCAAGATGATGTCCGCCAGTACTCCATTTGGCGATCCCGCCGTATCCCCGCCGGCCAGCGTAGCGCCATATTCTTCGGCTTGCCGGACCAGTCCCCGCATAAAGCCATCCACCCAGGTTTGCGGCAGATCCCGAGGAAGCGCAAGCGACAAGAACACGGCAACCGGTTCCCCGCCCATGGCAGCGATATCGCTCAAGCCCCGCGTCACGCAGTGGTGTCCCACCGATTCCGCCGGGTGCCAGTCCCGGCGGAAGTGAATGCCTTCCAGCGTGAAGTCGGTCGTGACCAGCACATCCCGCCCCGTCTTGTTGCGTAGCACAGCAGAATCGTCCCCGATTCCTGCCACAACGCCAGCACCGGCTGGCAGCTTCACGCGCGCGGAATGGGACATCTTGCGGATTCTGGAAATCAATGCTCGTTCGGGCAGCGGCATGAGGGATTACTATAACGCTCGCCGCAGGCTGTCATGATCACTGGGATCCTTGGCGTTCGTTCACCCGGCCTTGTACTCCAAACACCAGTAATCGGGCTTTGGTGCCTTACGGTTACCGAGCCTTCGGTAACGGCGCATATGTGTCTACTCTCGTTGACAGGGGAACCCAGTTTGTTACCGTTAACCAGTCATTCACATTCCTTTGGCCAGAGCACTTCTTCTCCATCGTTATCTTGCGAGAAAAAAAGGTTTAAGGCTCCGGTCGCGGTTCTCGGTAGGAAGGGCGCGAAACAAGTTTCCATTCCCAAGATGGGATCGCAGCCCTGAGATATCAGGTGGTCCGAACAGGCGTTCTGCTGGTTCAGAACTGGGCCTGAAATTCCGGACCTGATGCTTCAAAAATCTAGAGGGAGCGAATTGCAGAAGCGATTTTACATCCTCTTCGTGGCTCGCGGGGACGACGGCCAGCTGCGCAAAATCTCAATCCCCGTACATTATCTGTACGTTTTCGTCATCGGCGCCGCCATCGGTTTCCTCAGCCTAACGGGAATTGCCAGCTCCTACACCCGGATGCTGTTGAAGGTCTCGCAGTTTAATAAGCTCCGCACAGAAAAAGATCAGCTCAAAGTCAGCTATTTCCAGCTCGAAAAGGTCGCCAAAGAGCGTGACGTTCAGGTCGCCTCTCTAGGCTCCATCGCCGGCGAAGTTTCGGCGCTCTATGGACTGAAGTCGGAGCCGACGCTGGTTACAGCTAGCTCTGGTCAGATTCAAGACGCCGACGTCAGCTCCTCGCTCAACCAACTCCACGCTCTGCGCCTCTCAGCTCTGAGCGGGGCAACCATGGTTGGATTGACCATGGGCCTGACACGCAATGCCACCACGGCCGACTGGATCAAAGCGAACTCCGCTCCGAACCTCTGGCCAGTCGAAGGTCAGGTGACGGGAAGCTTCGGTGAGCGCATCGATCCGTTCAACGGGGAAGGCGCCTTCCACAGCGGCGTCGATATCGGCAGCAGCTACGGCGGCAGGATCATCGCTCCTGCCGATGGCATTGTCACCGTGACCGAGACTATGGGCGGCTACGGCAAGACCATTATGATCAATCACGGCAACGGTATCAGTACCCGGTACGGGCACCTTTCCGGATTTGCCGTCACCGCAGGCCAGCACGTTAATCGCGGCGATCTGATCGGATTCGTCGGCGAGAGCGGACGCTCCACCGGCCCCCATCTCCACTACGAAGTCCGCATCAACGACACCCCGGTGAATCCCTACAAGTACCTCCGCATGACCCTTGCCCACAGCGGCGGCTATTCCAGCGGCAGCTAGAAGCCAGAAGCGCGCTTAGTTCCCGTTCCAATTCAAATTCCATGAACGAACTGTATCTCTTGTGCCTCGCCGTTCGGCGAGTCTACCGAGAACCAGGAACCTTCTAGGGCAACTGCAAATCCAGCGCGTAGACCTCATGCGAACTGACGTCCCGCACAGCGAGCACGCTCCCATCCGGCGCCACGCCTGCCCATGAGCCCCACAGTCCGGAGAATCGCGGCAGGCCATCCCATGAAAGGAAGCGGTCGGACTGCGTTGATCCCAATTTCAGGACGTGCATCGAAGGTTCCGCGCCGAAAAAGCGTTCCACGTAGATCGACTTACTGTCTCGCGCCCACACCGGATATCCCACGGTGCCGTCTTCGGTGTGCAGCCATTCGGACCATTGTTGCGTGCCGAAGTCGAAGCGCATCAGCGTCTTGAAATCCGAGCTCAGCGCTGCCAGGTATCGACCATCGGGTGACCAGCGCGGGCTGAACTTCCCGTTCGATTCCGGAATGCTGTTGACCTGGTGAGTTGTCACATCGAGAGTCTGGATCTCCAGTCCCAGGTTCATGCCATACGATGGCCTTCCAAAGGCGATCCGCTTGCCATCAGGCGACCACGTCGCATCGGATTCCTCGCGATCTTGGGGCAGCAGCTCCTGCGGCGTTCCACCTTGCGCGGAAATCAGATAAATCTTCCAGGGCCTGCCTTCTGCGCTTCCAACGAATGCGATCTGTGTTCCATCGGGGGACCAGCGTGGCAATGTCGCATACACAGGCCAGAATGTCAGTTGTGTCCGCTCCGAGCCGTCGACCCGTGACATCCAGAGCGTCAGTTCTGGATATCTTACGTATACGATCCGCTGCCCATCCGGCGAAAAGTCCGCCTCTCCGGCAGACACTCCTGACACGAACGGTACGAAGTGCTGTGAACCCACGTCGTAGCGAACCAACTCTCCCTGTAGTAGCACTCCGTTGGCAAAGATCCGATTTCCGTCCGGGCTCGCAACCGGATTCGTATACCAGACTGGCCCATTCGTGAGTTGCACCGGATCATCGCGCCCAAACGAGCGCACCCGGTCTCGAACAGCCCACAGATCGATTGTTGATGCCGGAGACTGCGCTTCGAATATGTAATAGCGCCCATCCGCCGTCCAGTCGCCACAGCATTGCATGGCCTCGGGTTTCCAACCCGGCAAGGCAAGGTGCAGCTTTGACCCGTCGGATTGCATTTCCCATAACCAGGATGTGTTCCTGCCCGGAGGCTTCAAGGTGAACCGCAGACGGCTGCCATCCGGTGAGAAGCGCAAACTTGTCGGAATTTGGTCGAAGCTCTTAATCCTTCTCGCGTGGTTACCATCGGCATCGGCCAGGAACATATCCAGTCCGTTGACGAAAGCAAGCTGGCGTCCGTCCCTCGACCAGACCGCCTCCTTCGCAACTATATTGTCGAGGCGCCGCAACGATCCTGCCGGCAGGGGCAGGGACCAGAACTTCGAAGCCGACCCACCGTTAGATTCTGAGATCAGCAACGACGAGTGATCCGCGCCGATGCTCCACACGCTCACGTTCGTCAAGGGCACCGCAACGTGGAAAGTCTCTCCTCCAGCAGCTGAAACTTGCGCCAACACCATGTGTGAGCCAGACGACTCCGAGAGGTAGATGCGCGCTCCGTCAGTGACAAGGTTCTCCTTGACGCTGCCATCCCTTGTGACCTGCTTCAGGGCCAACACTTTCACCGCCGAGCGGGGCCGAAAGAGCCAGCCAGCAGCCGCCAAAACGATCAGCACCGTTACTCCAGTGATCCACTTGCTCCAATGCCGTTTGTCAGTGGTTGCTGTCGTTGTACTTCGTGAGATGTTGCCCTCTAGAGCTAGAATCTTGTCAGAATCCGTATCGCGCTTCAGCCGTTTTAGATCTGCACGCACCTCGGAGGCACTCTGATAACGCACGTCCCTGTCCTTCTCTAGGGCAGTTTGGATGATCCGCTCACATTCAGCCGGTAACATCGGGTTGAGACGAACCGGAGGAACCGGCGTCTTGTGCAGGATGGATTCGAAGATGCCGGCAGTTGTATTCCCGGTGAATGGCAGGATCCCGGTCGCCATTTCGTAAAGTACGACTCCGAACGAGAACAAGTCCGTGCGCGGATCAAGCTCCTTTCCGAGTGCCTGCTCGGGTGACATGTAAGTAACGGTGCCCAACGCTGTTCCCGGACTGGTCAAATTGCTGCTGCTCACCGTGCTTTGGGCGCCGACAACACTATCGGAGTTGATCTTCGCCAGTCCAAAATCCAGCACCTTCGCGTGACCGCGGTCGGTGATGAAGATATTCCCGGGCTTTATGTCTCTATGGATGATGCCCCGGCTGTGGGCTGCGTCCAGTGCGTCGGCCACCTCAATGGCGAGCTCCAGAAACCGGTCGAGTTCCAGAGGTTCCCCACGGAGCACTTCACGCAAGGAATGTCCTTCCATGCATTCCATTGCGATGAACAGAGTTCCCTCCTGCTCGCCGACTTCGAAAATTGTGCAGATGTTTGGATGATTCAGGATCGAGGCGGCGCGCGCCTCCCGCAGAAATCGCTGATAGGCCAGCGAATCGCCGGCAAGGTCATCCAGCAGAAATTTCAGCGCAACATGTCGGCCCAGTCGCAGATCCTCGGCCTTGTACACAACGCTCATTCCGCCACTGCCCAGGCGCTCAAGCAACCGATAGTGCGATACAGCCTGACCCGGAATTACCTGTAGCGTAGACACGAAGACACACCTTCGAGAAATCCTAGACGCGATGGTCACACCGGGAAGTGCCTGAAGTCACACTAGACCGTGATCCCGGCCACCGTCTCCTCGACACTGCAGCAGTCCCGCTCGCCTTTTGCCAAATGGCTTGCTTTCACCACAAATCAGCAATTACCAGAGTAATGAGTGCGCTCAAAGAATGCGCCAAATCACTGTCTTCAAGGCCTAACATATGGACACTCCTCCTCCAGCTATGCGGCAGGACTGCGGCTGCGGGTTGAGGTCTGTCAATGGAGAATGCCGAAACCAAACGGTTTGGTCGGTACGAGATCCTTGCCGAGCTGGGCCGCGGAGCCATGGGCGTCGTCTACAAAGCCCGCGATCCCCAGATCGACCGCACTGTCGCCGTCAAAACCGTTTCCCTTTGGGGCCAGGAACCCGAAGAAGAGAAAGAATTTCGCCTCCGCTTCATGAATGAGGCCCAAGCTGCCGGCCGCCTTCATCACTCAGGTATCGTCGGAGTTTTTGATGTCGGCGAGAATCCCGAGAACGGTGATCCCTTCCTCGTTCTCGAGTACGTTCCTGGCGAAACGCTGAATCGTGTGCTCGGGCGCGAGAAGAAGCTCGCACTCGTGACTGCCCTGCAGATGGCAAGCGAAATCGCCGATGCGCTCGAGTACGCACACGGACAAGGGGTTGTTCATCGCGACATCAAGCCAGCCAACATCCTCGTTCCGAAGGATGGCCATGCAAAAATAGCCGACTTTGGCATCGCCAAACTGAACCTCGCCCATTTCACGTTGCCGGGACGCGTTCTCGGTACTCCGGCGTACATGGCTCCCGAACAGTTAAGCGGAGAAGGCGTAGACGGCCGCTCCGACCTGTTCTCGCTGGGCGTCATTCTTTATGTGATGGTGACCGGCCACTCGCCATTCCAGGGAACCAGCGCTACAACGGTGTGCTTTAAAGTCGCGAACCGTGAACCGATTGCACCCAGCGCGCTCGACCTGAACCTGCCGCCTCAACTCGATGCCGTGATTTCCAAAGCGATGGCCAAAGAGCCTGGCCAGCGATATCAAACAGGGGGCGAGTTCGCGGAAGATCTTCGCCAGTTGCTTCAACTCTATAAGCCCGGGTCTACGACGTCTTCTCTACAAGCAATGACCGCTTTTGGCACCGGATCGACAGGCCTCCGAAGCGTTGCCAAGACCGGCTCGGGCACGCGCCCCGCAATCGCAGTAGCGGAGAGCGGAAGTGCCCTGAGGCAATTCCTTTTGAAGGCTCCGGTTCGCGATCTGATCCTCGGTGCGGCCACGGTTCTCTTGCTAGTCATCGTCGCCGTGCAGTCGCGAGTGTTTGTGAATTCGCCCAAGAACGGTTCAGACCCGGCGGCAGATCTGAGCACTCCTGCTGTTCCTGCTCCTGCTTCTCAGACGACGGTGCCGGTTCAGGTAAAGCAAGCTACCGCAGCCCCGAACTCGAAGCATGCGTCATCCAAAACGCCGCGCAGCACGACTCCGGTGATTGTTCCGTCTTCCACACTCGACTTGTCCGTTCAACATCAATTCAAAGACGCCACTCTGTTTATCTGGGTCGATGACAAGCTGATACTCACGCGCCCTCTTCATGGAGGCGCACAGAAAAAGCTGGTTGTCTTCAACGGTATCCGCGGCATCGATTCGGAAACTCTAAAGGTTCCTGCGGGCAGACATGTCCTTCGATTCCGTGCGTTAGCGACAGACCACACCGTTGATCTGTCTAAAACGATTTCGGCCGATTTCGTAGGCGGCGATACCAAGTCCCTCCAGCTCACCTTCGACAAACACAACGCCGCAATCCGCGTTTCCTGGCAATAGCGTACAGGCGGTACCCTGAAACGAATGCCTAGGGGCACCCGGGGAAGAGCGGCGCCTTGAACGCCCCGTGAAGCAAAATGAACAAGGCTTCAACCCTAGTGGTCGCATTTCGCCGGGTCGGAGTTTTTCCGGGGGGTCATTTACTCGTGCCGCCATTGCCTGAAATCAGGGCAGGGCTTGTGCGGGAGAACTCGTATTGCGGATTTAACATGCAATAAGGCTAGATGGAGCCGCGAAGCGGCGAAACATTGCAGCCCACGACGCAAGCGGTGCTGAAAAGCGGAAAGAAAGCCAAGCTCCAAGGGTGTGAAAGAAGAGTTCTCACGGACAAACTTCAGCGCTGGAAAATTGCGGAGGATCAGGTGGAACGCCGGCCTGTCACGAACCCGTCCCATCGCGGGTTGATCGGCTTCGAACCCGTCACACAGATTAAGTGATCTTTACAGATTTGGCCGCCGGGTCTACTGCCTCAATCCCATCCAATTCTCCGACACCACTAGAGAATTCCCGAGATTCTGCGGGTCGTACTTTACCGACGTGTGCAGCCCCAGACGGCACGAATGCAGATTGATCCACTGGCGGAGGTACGTAACATCCTGCGAGCACTCATAGGAAACGCCAGCAACGTCGTATTTGTAGATCAGCATGACAGCGGAATGATGCTTATTGGCCGCAGTCGCGAGTTCCTGTACGTCGATCACCGTCCCATCCGTGATGCGGCCCGTACTCTCGAGCCAGCCGCGTCGCTCCTTCTCCAACTCGTCCGGATTCTTCGGCTTCCGCCGCAGAAACGCGTACGCGCCAATCAGGGCAACACTGCCGGTTGCCACGAGCCCATAAAGTCGAACTGGATCCATAGGAGGTGAGGCGAAATCGGCGCGGGACTCGCCGTTTTCTTTCTCAGGATAAGCGCAAAGCCGGACGCGTGGAAGTAGTTCGGTGGTTACGGAGGTGCCAGAGGCTGTGCAAAATTCTGAAAAGGGAATGGATGGAAGACTACTTGCCCTGACTGCAGACGGCCTTGCTCACCAACTCGAGAAATCCGCCTTCGGCAGCTTTGCCGAACTGATCGTCGCGATTTGCTTTCTTGCTCACCACAAAACGTCCGCTGTGATCCCGGCTGTAAAACCATTGAGTCGTGGGACTCGCCTGGCCGTTCGAACAGTTGAATCGCACACGCGCTCGCATCTCGACGAAAGGTCCGCCCTGCGGAAGCTGAGTCGGATTCTTGTACTCCACCCGCACGAGCGCCGTTCGCACATTATTCTTCAGGAGATGCACCGAGCTGATCGACAATGTATCCCCAGCTTCGGTTTTCCCTACGTTGTGCCAATCGCCGGCCGCAAGCACGAGGCTGACGACCAGCACCGGCGTGAGCACTACCGCCGCCAGGATGAGGAGGGCCTTTTTCAATCCTTAGCTATCCAAGCAATTTTGCAGCCCCTTACTGTGGGCTATCGAGGCCATTCTGTCAACCACCAGCCCAGACCATGGGACCACATCTGCCCAGGCATGCTATCGTAATCCGCAGTAATTCTGCCGCGATCTATGCTCGAAACACTTCAGTCCGCCACCGTCGAATCTTCGGTCGGCCCTTTATTCCTGGCTGTGTCAGTACGCGGATTGGTGGCGCTGGAATTCGATCAGCGCCTGCCCGGACAGCAGACGATCCGTCCGAATCCGCGCGACCTTCGAGTTGAGCCGAACGGCATTCGCTTCAGCGAGTCCGAGGAGGCCGTTCAGCCATTCGTCCGCGAACTTCACGAGTATTTTCAAGGCAAGCGCCGCGACTTCAGCTTTCCTCTGGATCTCCGCGGCACAGAATTCCAGGTCGCATGCTGGCGCGCGCTGCTCGCGATCCCCTACGGCGAAACCCGAACCTATGCCGATATCGCTCGCTCAGTCGGCCGTCCTCAAGGATTTCGGGCCGTTGGCATGGCCAATAACCGTAATCCAATCGCGATCGTCGTCCCATGTCACCGTGTGATCGCGTCGGATGGAACCCTGTGCGGCTACGGTGGCGGCCTCGACATAAAACGCAAACTGCTCGAGTTGGAAGGCGCTCTCAGCGGCATGTTCGCCGCGTAAATAGATTTCAGATTTCAGATTTGAGATTGCAGATTTGGCCCAATTCGTCTTGCCGTTCGAAATCTGCAATCTGAAACCAACAATCTGAAATCTCCTTGGCGAGCCAAACCCAATCCTCCACATTGCGCAAGGCAGGCCTCTTCTATCTCGTCTTCGTAATGTTCTCTTATACAACCGGCGGCCCGTTCGGCCTCGAGGACATGGTCACAACTTCGGGCCCCGGCATCACGCTCCTCTACCTGCTGGTGCTTCCATTCTTCTGGTGTATCCCCGTTTCGCTCGTCTCCGCGGAACTCACGACCGCCATGCCTGTCGAAGGAGGCTTCTACCGCTGGACGCGCGCCGCCTTTGGCGATTTCTGGGGATTCCTCGCCGGTTGGTGGAACTGGTCCGCATCATTCCTTCTTGGCGGCGCCTACGCGGTCCTCTTTACCGACTACCTCGTTTACTACTTCCCGAAAATGACCTGGTGGGAGCACTACCTGGTCTCGCTCGCGCTTATTGCTCTCCTAACCTGGATCAATGTGCGTGGCATTCAGATGGTCGGCCAGGTCGCCACCGCGCTCGAAATCTCCATCTTCGTTCCGGTCATGACGATGATCGTCATCGCGCTCGCACATTGGCACCATAATCCGTTCCAACCCTGGGTTGTTCCTCATCAGCCCACGTTCAAAGTCTTTGGCGTGGGACTGGCCTTGGGGCTATGGCTCTATTCGGGATACGAACAACTCTCGACGGTAGCCGAAGAAGTCGATAATCCGCAGAAGGCCTATCCCCGAGCCTTGGCCCTCGTCGTTCCGCTTTCCATCGCCGCTTATTTCCTCCCGACCTTTGCTGGACTCGCCTCCGCAGGAAGCTGGGACAAGTGGCACACGGGTTTCTTCTCCGATGCCGCCCGTATCATCGGCGGCCCCTGGTTAGGCACATGGATGACGCTCGCCGCGATGATCGGCAATGTCGCCTTGCTGAACAGCACCATTCTCACCACCACGCGCATGCCCTTCGCGATGGCCGAAGACGGATACCTCCCCCAGATCCTCACCCGCAAGCATCCGCGTTACGCAACGCCTTGGCTTGCAATCGTCGCCTCCGCTGCTATCTATGCGCTGCTTGCATGGCAGAGCCTCGGACAGTTGATCTCGGTCTATATCTGGCTTCGCTCGGCCACAACGGTCCTGACGGTGCTCTCGGCCTGGAAGCTTCGCCACTCGCAGCCGAATCTTCCGCGAACATTTCGAGTGCCCGGCGGGAAGTTAGGTTTGCTTTATGTAGTGGCCGCGCCGGTATTGATGGCAATCGTCGCGCTCATGGGAGGCGCCCCCTTCGCCACCATCGGAGGAATGATCGCGATTGCGATCGGCCCCGTGATCTACTTGCTGCTTCGAAAGCGCAGCTAGCGTCCTGAGGCGGCGAGCATCTATTCTGCGAGCTTGCGGAACAGATAGTCATTCCGATCATCAGGCTTTTCGTGCTGCCAGTACCGCACCAGTTCCAGCCCGGCTTCCCCCGCCATTCCGATGAACTCCTCTGCCGTCGCGTAAAAAGAAACCGCCGTCCCTGGCTTGATCACCGCCGGACTGCCCGTAATACTCCACCAGGCCATCCGCCTCAGCATGCCGAACCATGTCCTCACCCCATGCTTCTTGTAGAGGTACGAGAGTGTCTCGCGCCGGCTCTTGAACTTCGGCGTGGGATCCTGCTGCGGAACAAAGGGAATTTCCCCAATGAAGACCCGCGCTCCCGGCTTCGCAACCCGCCACATTTCGCGCAGGGAAGCTGGAATCTCTTCTCGCGGGACGATCAGCAATACGTTGTTGCAGACGACCACCGACGCCCTTTTGTCCTCTACCGGCAAGCGATCCGTCAGTGCCTGGCGGACGTCCACGCCTGTCTCCCGAACCAGCTCGACCTCTTCGTCCGTGGCCAGAAAGCCAATCGCGCTGTGAACTCCAGTTTTTCTCGCCATCCTCAGCAGCGTCCCATCACCGCAACCGATGTCGAGCAGATCGTCATCCCTACCAAGCTGGACTTCTTTCACAATTCGTTCGTGGACGCGCCGCGTAGTTTCCTTGTTGCGGCGGCCACGCAACGCAAGATCGTGAAGATCCCGCGCGTTCCTCGCAGTCTCGCGACAATATTCAACGTAGTCGTCCGAGCGCGTAATGGTTGGCAAGAATGATCCTCCAGACTCTGGCGACGTACAAAACCAGAAACGCCAGCGGCAACCTCAACTCACCCAGTCCAGCACCTTGTACCAAGCCCCGGCGAGCGGCAAAAACCACGGCCTCCCGTTATACAACCCGAGCGGAGCCCCGGGGAATGCAATCCCGACAAACGGATTCTCCGGCCGATCTCCGGCCATCATCTCGGCGATCTTCTGCCCCTGATACGTCGCCATCGCGACTCCATGCCCCGCGTACCCGATCGCGTAATACATCCCATCGATCTGCCCCGCGTGCGGCATGATGTCAAATGTAAAGTCGAGCGTGCCGCCCCACACGTACTCGATCCTCGCATCCCGCAGCTGCGGATACACTCCAATCATTCCTTCCCGCAGAATGCCTGCGCTCCGACGGACCGTGCTTTCGCTCTCCGGGAAGAATGCCGCCCGTCCTCCAAACAGCATTCTCCCGTCCGGAGTCAGCCGATAGTAGTGCAGATAATTTTTCGAATCGTAGATCATCCGGTTGCGCGGGCTGAGTTCCTTCGCCAGTCCCTTGGGCAGCACTTCGGTCGTGATGATGAACGAGCCGATTGGAATGATTTTCTTCTGCAAAGTCGGCGTCGCGGCTCCGGTATACCCGCTGGTCCCCACGAACACTTCATGGGCCCAGACTGGCCCGCGGGTTGTATGAATCTTCCACCCCGTTTCCCCCTGCCGCGAGTCACGTTCCACGCTCTCAACGCGCGCATGTTCGAAGATTTCCGTGCCTGCCGCCATGGCCGCCCGGGCCAGTCCCGCGACATAGCGCGCCGGATTGCACCCGGCGCTGACCTCATCGACCATCCCGCCGTAGTACGCCGTGGACCCGATCTCCGAACTAAGCTCGTGCTTCTGCACCACGCGCAAGTTGTGTTTAAACTCGACCTCGATCAACTCGACCTGCCTTTGGTAATCCTCGAAGTGCTTCTGCTTGCAAGCGACTTCCAGGTGTCCGCATCGGGAGAAGTTGCAATCGATTGCTTCCTCCCGCACAATCTGCTCGACGCAATCCATTGACGCGAGCGATGCCGCATACATCCGTCTCGTCAGTTCCCGACCGTACATCGAGATCAGCTCGTTCACTCCCAGTTTCATCCCGGTTAGGACCATTCCGCCGTTACGCGAACTTGCTCCCCAGCCGATCGACTCGCTCTCCAACACCGCGACCCGGGCGCCTCGTTTAGCCAAAGTACGAGCCGCAGAGAGTCCGGTAAATCCGGCACCCACAATCGCGACATCCACCGTTTGCGGCAGCGGTCGAGATGCATCTGCTAGCGGCATCTCCACCGTCGTAAGCCAGTAGTTCTGTTCCTGCAAGGGCATAGCCGTGCCTCGACCCGCGCTCCGAAGGCGCAGAAATTCACGCCAACAAACAAGGCTGGGAGAAACCGAGCATTTTAGTCTACCGGTCCGCCATGGTACATGTACTGTTGCGGGGCGCCGGTTCCATTGCGTCCACCTCGGTAACTTGCCGCGGTTACCCGGTGCCCCTACTCTGGAAACATGGGCCTCCGCTGCTTTCTATTCTCCTCGGATGGAGGAAGCGCCGAGACGATTGGCCAGGTGTTGGCAAGCCTCGACGTTCAAGGAGATGTGTGCGCCGACGCCGTCGCGGCCGCCGAAAAGATTGCCCATGAGTCCTTTCAGATCGTAATCATCGATTGGGATAAGCAGCCCGAAGCCGAATTGCTGCTCACTACCGCCCGCGACCGCAAAGCCGCCGAGCGTCCCATAACGCTGGCCATTGTCAGCGACGATCTCAGCGTGCCCAAAGCGCTGCAAGCTGGCGCGAACTCGATCCTTCGCCGTCCTCTCGCAGTCGCTCAGATCAAAGACACACTCACCACGGCCCGCGATCTGGTGCGCGCCCGCCGCGAACCGTCCGCAGCGGTTCTTAGCGCCAAAGCCGCGGCCGGAATGGCGGCACCCGCGCCACTTCCACCGATGCAGCTGAAGACTGAAAATACCCTCCGCGCTGGAGAGTTCCTGCAATCGGCTCCCGTCGCTCCAGCCGGATCGTTCGTAACCGACTCGGATGTCCACCCTTCGCTGGAGCAATCCTCCAATACCCAAATCGATCCATTGAAAGATCTGGAACCGGTTGCCGCCTCCGTGGCGCAGGAAGCGCCGCCACTGGCTCCGCCAGCATCCGGCGAGCCGCGCGGACTCGAATGGTATCTGAAACGAAAAGGAATCGCGCGTCCGTCCGCGCCAGCAGCAGCTCCGCTGCCAGTTCCAAAAGACAGACCGGAACTCCTCGGTTATGACCAGCCTGCTGTTGTGCCGAAGCAAACTCCACCGCAGCCGCCTCCCTCCGCCGAGAGCGAGCAGAAGAGTGAAGCCGAACTCTTCGCCTACATCGAAGGCAATCGCCCTGGAGATGAAACGCCTCGAAGCGGCTTCCGCATTGGCAAGGGAGCCATCTTCACGGCATTCCTACTGGCCAGCATTGCGGTAGCCGCAGCTCCGCAAGCGCCTTGGCATCCGCAGATGCGAACGCTCTGGTCTCGCGGACAACGCACGCTGCACGCATGGCTCAATCCACAGCCCGTCACTACGCAGCCGTCGCCCGTCGCACATGAGAGTTTTTCCCGGCCCGGCGACGAATACAAGTTGCCCGCTGCGGAAGCTATTCCCGACGCCACCACCGATCCTTCGCAGATCCAGGTTCTGCCAGTGATAGATCCGACTGCAAAGAAGCCAAATCCCGACTCCGCCAATCCCGACCCGAACGCGTCACAGCCGGCGCAAGCGGCTGCTCCTGTTGACCCGACGCAAACAGGCCCCATAGAAGTAAAGGAAGCCACGGTTCCGCAAACTACTCCGGAAGCGTCGTCCCCAGCCATGGCTCCGGCGATGCCATCTCCGGGCTCCACGACTGCGCCGGTTAGCACTCCCGCGCACACCGAAACATCGACGCCAATATCTGCATCGCCCCCTCCGGCCCCCGCGCCCAGGGTTCAGGCGCCGCCACGCCAGCCAAATATGCCCGGAAATATTCCCCAGAGCATTAGGTCTCAAATGGCGCCAAACACTCCGGATCCCGGTGGATTCAAAAGGGCCGATGCCGCCCTTCCCGCTATCGAGCCGGTACCAGTAGCCGAGAGCGTGGAACGTCCTTTGCTCACCGAACAGCCGCCGCTGCAGTATCCTTCCACCGCAAAAGGCCAACAGGGCACCGTCGTTCTGCAGGTCCTGATCGCCCGGGACGGCACCGTGCAGGACGCCAAGTTCCTTCAGGGCTCGCTCGCCTTCGCTCGGGCGGGCATCGAAGGCGTAAAGAAATGGAAATTCAAGCCCTACATCATGAACGGACGGCCCGTTTCCGTCCAGACGACGCTCTCGGTCACGTTTAAGCCAGGCTCCTAGGGACCCGAATGCGCTTTGTTATGTCTTCCAGCAGTTTCCGCTCTTGAGCCGCGTTACCGATGGAGTACAAATCGGGCAGCCGTGCCACCGAACCGCGCATCTAGAGATATAATGAACTTAGTTCGTGAGTTCCTTCCGGAAGAAGATCACAGCAGATGTCCATGAAAACTAAAGCAGCGATCCTTGTCACCTCTTTTGCCGTACTCCTGTTCGTCGTCGTTGGATCCATGGGCGGTGTTCACGCCTCGTCCAATGACGGCTCTTACCGCCAACTGCAGGTGTACAGTGAGGTGCTGTCCCGCGTGCGCAGTGAATACGTCGAAGAGCCCAACATTCCCAAGGTAACCGACGGAGCCCTGCACGGATTGCTCGAATCGCTCGACTCAAATTCCAGCTATCTCAACCCTGAGGCCTACAAGAGCTTCAAGGCGCACAAGGCAGAAGGCAAAGCGGGTATTGGAGCTGTGGTTTCGAAGCGTTTCGGATACGCTGCTGTCGTATCCGTTCTCCCGGGATCTCCCGCTGAGAAAGCCGGCATCGAGTCCACGGATATCTTCGAAGCGATCGAAGGCCGAAGCACGCGCGATATGTCGCTGCCCGAGATCCGCAGCTTGCTCTACGGCACCCCGGGATCGACTCTGAACGTTCAGGTCGTCCGCGCCCGTAAGGCCGAACCGCAGAAGGTCGTCATCACCCGCGATATCGTCGGAATTCCGCCGACCACCGAAAAGGCGATGGATGCGAACATCGGATACATCAAAGCGGAAGCTCTGAGCAAGGGCAAAGCGCAGGAAATCGCGTCTAAAATCAAGTCTCTGGAGAAGTCCGGATCCAAGAAGATCCTTCTCGATCTGCGCAACTGCGCCGAGGGTGAAGAGAGTGAAGGCGTTGCGGTCGCGAACCTCTTCCTGAATCACGGAACCATCACCTACCTGCAGGGACAGAAGTTTCCCCGTGAAGCTTTCAACGCGGATCCCGCGAAGGCGGTCACCAACCTGCCAGTCGCAGTTCTCGTCAATCGTGGCACGTCGGGTCCGGCTGAAATCGTCGCTGCCGCGATCCTCGATAACGCCCGCGGTGACGTTGTTGGCGACAAGACCTTCGGCGATGGATCTGTCCAGAAGACGATCGACCTTCCTGACGGTGGTGCCCTGATCCTCTCGATCGCGAAGTATTACTCCCCGAGCGGCAAAGCAATTCAGGATCTTGCAGTCACGCCAAGCGTGGTTGTGGCCGACGCTCTCGATGAAGCCGTGAGTCCTGACGACGAGGACAATCCCTCAACGCCTCAGGACGAAGCCAAGCCAAAGAATACGGTCGACGACCAACTGAATAAAGCGGTTGAAGTTCTGAAAAGCAAAGCAAGCTAGCGTATTCAGTTCAGCCAGTTCCCAGACAAGGCACGCTGATGAAGCGTGCCTTTCTCACATGCAGGGGTCAACGTACCCGTGCTTCCCCGTGTCCTCTGTGTTGCGCTTTTGGCATTTCGGATTCAGCCTTCCCCTGTAGTCACCTTGCCGCCATTGCCCATGGTGCTATCCTGACCTCATCCGTACATGAAGGTTCTCTACGAAAATCTTCCCGAGGTCGAAATCGGAGGCCGTCGTCTCGTCGGCCGCGTTCTCTTCGGTCTTCTTCTCCTGATCTCGGTTCTCGTAGGCGCGACGGCGGGGCTTCTCCTCGTTTACACCACCGATCTTCCTCAAGTCGATGCTCTCGAAGCCTACCGTCCCAGTTCGATCACAGAACTCTACGACGACCACAACCGCGTCATCGGATCGTTCGCCTTGCAACGCCGCGTGGTGGCCAGCTACGAAGATTTTCCTCCCGTCCTGCGGAACGCTCTCGTCTCCATTGAAGACAAGGATTTCTACAAACACTCCGGCATCAACTTCTGGCGGATCGTCGGCGCCGCGTATCGCGACATCGAATCTGCCGGAAAGGTACAGGGCGCATCCACACTGACCATGCAACTTGCCCGCAATCTCTTCCTCTCGCCGGATCGCCGCTGGCAGCGCAAGGTGCAGGAAGCCATGCTCGCCATCCAGATCGAGCGGCGTTTCACTAAGCCGCAAATCTTCACGCTCTATGCGAACCAGATTTTTCTCGGACATGGAGTGTACGGTTTCGAAGCCGCTTCTGAGTTTTACTTCAGCAAGCCGGCTAAGCAACTGACGCTTGAAGAGGCCGCCCTGCTCGCAGGACTGCCGAAAGGGCCAACGCTGTACTCGCCCGTCAATCATCTGGATCGTGCACAGAAGCGCCGCAATCTTGTGATCAACGCCATGCTCGAGGACGGCAAGATCACAGCCGCACAAGCGGCTGATGCCCGTCAGGCTCCGGTCGTCCTCCGTCTGGCACATGATTCCAACTCGCTTGCGCCCTACTTCGTCGAAGAAATCCGTCGCTACCTCGAAGCGAAATACGGCACCGACCAGGTTCACGAAGGAGGCCTCAAGGTTTACACCTCCCTCGACGTGGATATGCAGAAAGCCGCGTACCAGGCCGTGACCGACGGACTTGCTGCCTACGAGCGCCGCCATGGATGGAAAGGCCATCTCGAGAACGTCCTTGAGGAAGGCGCGACCATCGACAAGTACTACCATCCCGACTGGGACGATGAGTCCGAAGTCGGTGGATACATTCACGCGCTCGTCACCTCTGCCGGTCCGGGAATCGCAACGCTGAAGTTCGGCCGCTACACGGCCGCTATGACGCAGGCCGATGTCGCTTGGACAAAAAAGAAAATCCCCGACCTCCTTAAAACCGGGGATCTGTGCTACGTGAAGATCGCCACGCTGAGCCAGAACGGCGCGGCTCATGTGAGCCTGGAGCAAGATTCAGGTGGGCAAGGAGCGTTGCTCGCCATCGACAACACAACCGGAGCAATCAAAGCTCTCGTCGGCGGCCGCGACTTCAACGTATCGAAGTTCGACCGTGCAACCCAGGCGTTGCGTCAGGTTGGCTCCTCATTCAAGCCTTACGTGTACACGACAGTCATCGATGGAGGCGCAACTCCAGACGACACGATTCTCGACGAACCGGTGAGCTTCGAGACCCCATCAGGTCCGTATACACCCCACAACTACGACGAAAAATTTGAAGGCATCATTACGCTGCGCCGCGCGCTCGCACAATCGCGAAACATTCCAGCATTGAAGCTTGCTAGTAAAGTCGGCATCAAGAACGTGATCGACTATGCCGAACGCTTTGGCATCACGTCGAAGCTGCCGCCGTACCTGCCAGTAGCCCTCGGCTCGGCGGAAATCACTCTGCTCGAGCAGACCGCCGCTTACAGCGTGTTTCCTAATGATGGCGTACGCGTAACTCCCCGCTACATCACTCGTGTAACGGACTACGAGGGGCGCGTCATGGAAGAAGATTTTCCCGAAGTCAAAGACGTGGTCAGCGAACGTACTGCGCGCATTATGACCAGCATGTTGCGCGAAGTCGTCCTGCACGGCACTGGCGTCGCCGCGTCAAAGTTGCCATTCCCGGTCGCGGGCAAAACCGGCACGACGAACGACTTCACCGACGCGTGGTTCGTGGGATTCTCGCCAACCATGACCTGTGGAGTCTGGGTCGGCTTCGACGAAAAAAGATCTCTCGGTGCGAAAGAAACTGGCGCGCACGCCGCCTTGCCGATCTGGATGAACTTCATGACCGTCGCTATGTCTGGCAAAGACCCTGGCGAGTTTAAACCCGCGCCCCCAATGCCGCATGCGATCGCGCAAAAGCTCGACACATCCGACGCCGCACCGGCCGCAGAAGAATCCCACTAACGTTTTTCGTGCACCTTCGTGCCCTCCACTATTGCGCCATTTTCCCGTACACGCCGGTGAATTATGATTCGCGCGTCGTCACCCGAACATCTTGGGAGAACGTATGCGAACTTTCCCCGTCGCTTTGCGAATTCTGCTGTCAATGATCGTGATTTGTGCGATTGCCCAAATGGAGATTGCACATGCCGCCGGCGATTCCAGCTCCGCAGTCGAACAGGTCCTGCGCACGCAGCAAGACGCCTGGAACCATCACGAGATCGAGAAGTTTATGGAGGGGTACTGGAACTCGCCGGACCTGACATTCTTCTCGGGAGCGAAAGAGACGAGCGGATGGCAGGCGACGCTCGACCGCTACAAAGCAACGTACGCGAGTAGCGGCCACGAGATGGGCCAACTGGAATTTTCCGGGCTGCGAGTCGAACCTGTGGGACAGGATGCCGCATTTGTTCGTGGAGCGTGGAAGTTAACCACTCGGGACGGCAAGACTCCTCACGGCCTGTTCACGCTTGTGTTCCGCAAGTTCCCCGACGGCTGGAAGATCATCCACGATCACACATCCGCCGCAGAGTGAATCTGCTCGCGTGCGCTAACCCTTTTCACCGCAAAGGACACGAACTAGCACGAAGGAACCCTTAACCTCTGCGGACTTCGGCTAGCGTTTCACTCGTACCTGCACTCGCGTGCCGTCGGGCAGGGTTCCGGAGAACTCGATCTTTCCTTCGCGCACGACGCCCTCAAATTCTTGCGGCAATGACGGAGTTGCCGCGGCAGTCCGCGCGCGTCCCATGCCTTTGTCCATCGCTTCATTCGCCAGGCGGTCGGCTTCCTGGTTGTGCTCGCGCAGCGCATGCCCGATCGAAAACCAGTCCAACTGCCGGATCAACTCCTGGGCGCGCCCATGGAGATCCTGAAGCGTCGGGTTCTTGACCTTGTAAATGCCCTTGATCTGGCGGACCAGCAACTCCGAATCGCTGATGAGCTTCAGGGCCTTCGGTCCATTCTTGACCGCGTACTCAAGCGCAGCGATCAGTCCCTGATACTCCGCGAAGTTGTTGGTCTGATGTCCGAGATACTCGCTGAGCGCTGCGACCTTCTTTCCGGTTTCGTCCTGGATGACGACGCCGTATCCTGCCGGCCCGGGATTGCCGCGGGCGCCGCCGTCACTGTGGGCGATAAGGAAGTGTACCGGGGGATTCTCCCGCTCGTTGAAGAGGTGTTTCATCGTGGAAGGGTAGGACGGCATGCCGCGAGTTTACAACGAGCTACGCTGCCGCAAGAATTCGGAGGACATAGTTCTCGCATTTTGGGATCCCAGCTCGCAAAAATTTTGAATTCATGGAGCTTGCAAAGTTGTGTAGCGGTTTTGTCCTTGTAAACGATTGCATCTTGAGGCTTAGAGACAAAATATTCCAACATAAGGACGACCTTGAATAAAAAGACTTTTCAAATGCTGCCAAAGTAGTTGATCTGGGTTTCGGCTTTGGTATCTTCGGAGGTCAGAGCTGGAATATAAGGCCAGATGTCACATGCCGGGGGCTGTGGAAAGCACCCGAAAACGAACCGGGTGCATGCCACGGCGCAAGGCCCAGCTTCTCGCAGAGAACGCGGACGAGCTCCGAACGCGAGGCTTACGCTGGACATTGGGAAGTTGCTAGAAGGTCGGAGGGGGATTCGATGGAATACCTGATCGGGATTGGACTCGGAGTAGCGGTGTGCGTATTCGCAATGTTGACGGGATTTGATCGCGACCGCGTGTTCTATCCGACGCTGGTGGCGGTGAATGCAGCTTATTACATTTTGTTTGCTGCGATGGGGAGTTCCACGCGGACGCTGATCCTGGAGTCAGTGGTCGCGGGTGTATTTTTCGGATTGGCGGTCGCGGGCTTCAAGAAGAGCCTCTGGCTCATAGTGGCTGCCCTCGCGGGACACGGTGTTTTCGACTTCTTTCATCACCTGATCATTCAGAATCCCGGTGTGCCGGTGTGGTGGCCTGGGTTCTGTCTGGCATTTGACGTCCTCGCCGGTGCATTTTTTGCCATGCTGCTGATGCGACGCTCCGGATTCGCTGCGAAGGCTTAGGGTTACTGGAACCAGGGACGGATAGATATGTCTATATTCGCGCCCAACACGGTTATCTAATCAGGACGGGTGGCCCGGGTTTTGATGTCGCTACCATCGCACCGGAGGGGGTGCCCCGTCCTTGCGTTTTTTGCAAGGGCGGGAATTCCGGATGCCTGCAGCGAGGATTTTGCAGTGACCACTCTTTACGCCACACGATCGCGAAACGGTATCTTGGTCCAGCCCGCGTTCACCCGTACCGGTCCAGCTTTACCGCAGCTGATGAGCGCCATGGATGCCGCGCAAACCGCTGGGCATAACAAATCCCATGTTAGCGGCGGCACCGTACCCGCCCTTGCAAAAGACGCAAGAGCGGGGCACCCACAGTTTCTAAACGGGAAGCAAACATCTCCATAACTCCGGGCCACCCGTCCAACAAGCAGTCCAGTTAAGGTAGGAAACAACGAAATCAGCTTGTCGGGCGGGTGGCCCAGGCTTTTGATCTGGCTGGCACCATGAACGCAGGTGGGTGCCCCGTCCTTGCGCTTTTGGCAAGGGCGGGAACCACGAATGTTGGCAGCTAGTTGTTGTTTCCGCCGGCACTTATCCCACGCGATCACGAAACGAAATCTCGCTGCAACCCGCATTCACCCGCACTGGTCCGGGTTCATCGAGAAGATAGAAACGATAGCTGCTCCAAGCCCATTGTTGGGGCGACTCCACAAGTCCGCGTTTCACCGGATTCCGATGCATGTATCTGAGCTTTTCCACTCTCTTCCTGGTGGTCCAGACGTTGAAGTCGTAGAAGCGTGCTTGCCAGAATGCTCGCGGCTGAACTTCGTCAGCAAAGAGATTGCGTTGCAGCGGATTCCTTCTCCTGCGCTTCGGAAGCAGAGCGCGAGCGGTGCGCTGCTTGAGAACTTGCATGACCTTGGAAGGACTCCCAAGTTCCGGCTCACTGATGAGCAGATGAATATGTTCCGGCATGACCAGATATCCGACAACCACGAAGCGATATCGTGCGCGCACCTGTTCGAGAATCGAAAGGAAGCGGTCGCGGCTACGTGCTCGGTTCAGAAATGGTAATCGGCGATAACAGGAACAGGTGATAAAGTGCAGAGGATGCGCACCGTAGGTGCGATGCAGACCGCTGGGCATGACCAATCCCATGGTATCGGCAGCGTCGGTTCCCGCCCTTGCAAAAGGCGCAAGGAAGGGCACCCACAGTTTCAAAGCGGGAACGAGAAACCCTGAAAGAACACTTCAAGCGCAAGGGTGGGCCACCCGCCTCAAACTGCATGGGATGATGACCGCTACTACGAGCAGAGTTTCGACCGGATTCCATACGTGGCGGACAACGACGTATACCTCTTCTCCGGAGAAGCTTTCGGCATCAAGGCCATCGTCACTGAGGGCGAAATATCGCACATAGCCTACGAACGGAACTGGGCCAAAACCGACGTGGAGCTGAGGTTCACACAGGAGAAATCGAAAAACGGTTGGATGATGATGCTGGTGATTCGGAACAAGCTGAAGCACCGGCTGTATCTCGACGCCCTAATGACCATTCCAGGGAAAGAAGAAATCCTCAAGACCAACGTTCTCCCTATCGAACCAAATCTGAGTGACTTCGAGTCGTGGCCTCATCCCATCGTTCAGTTAGTACTTCGGGACTTCCGTTTCTCCGAGAAGCCGAAAGAGCAGACAGAGACCGTCGATCCAAAGACCGGGAACGTCCACCTGACGATCCCGATTCCGCTCCCACGAAAAGCCATAGCTCGCGATCCAGACGCCGAGCAGAGTACGTGGCGTTGGCGTTTCTAGGCGGCCAAGGTGAGCGATCCGGTAGCGAGTAAGGGTAAAGATAGGTGCTCGGGGTGCCGGGGTGTTCTGAGAGTTTTTTCTTAGCTGTGGGTTGGGTTCTGGCCGCGCTGATCTGTGGCGCGGCCTTGCCGTCTGCGGGTGCCGATCCGTTCCTGATTCCGGGGGTGAGGAGCCGCCGAGGAAATATGGGGATAGGAAATATGGGAACAGACGGGACTGACCCTATTCCGTGAGCGGCAGTTTTCCACAGCGAAAATCGAATTCCTATGACATGTGACCTTTACTCTGGCCCACAAAAAGAGCCAGACTGTTCCTATGCGCGGATGCCTCTCATCCCACTCAGCACCCGCCCCGAGCATCCGGCACCGCAAGCCAGCAGCTAAGTCCTTATTCCAGAATATTTTGGGTGTAACTCATTTAAATCCAATACTTTGCGAGCACAAAACCCATCTCCAGCCAGCAACTTACGTCGAATCAATATTTTGCGTGCAGCGATCCAAAAACAGAAAAACATCGAGATCCAGTCTCACCCCCAAATCGAACTGGAGCCAGCCGGTTCAGACCTCGCGGCATACCCAAATGTTTAGTCAACAAGATGAGTGGGCTCCGGCGATTCGTGGGTCAGCGCCCTGCGGCCAGTCTTGTTGCCAGCCTAGGTGGCAGGTTGGCGGCGAAGATGCGGTCCTGGGCTTCTTTGAGGTTGTAGGGCGTGCGGTGGAAGTGGACTACGTTTGTGTCGGTGTCGAATAGGGCGAAGGCGGCGCGCCAGTCTCCATCGCGCGGCTGGCCTACCGATCCCGGATTGATGAGGTATCGAGCGGAACCCTTCAAGTGCAGCGGTACCGATTCGGCCTGACCGACGGTCTTGTACTCGGGACGAAATCCATCGGCTGAAGATCCATTCGCAAAAAAGCCGCCCTGCAGATGCGTGTGTCCAAAGAAAGTAAGCGGCTGAGTGAGGGTGATGAGCGGGGCTAGCGCGTCGCCGAGCGAGACGACGTATTCATCCTCGTCGGTGGGGGATCCGTGAACGATCTGGATGTCAGGGAAGTCGGGCAGGGACACGGGACCATGCGGCAGATCGCGAAGCCAGTGGAGGTTCCTGGGAGTGAGTTCGTTGCGTGTCCACAGGGCGGCGGCCGCAGCCATGGGGTTGAAGTCTTCGAGATCCATGACGCCGGTGGCAGCCTTGTCATGATTTCCCCGGACGAAAACTTTGCCGAGCTCGCGCGAGCGCTCCGTGACTTCGTTGGGGCTTGCGCCGTAGCCGACGATGTCACCGAGATTCACAATGAGGTCGTAGGAAGGGGCGGCAGCAAGGCAGGCGTCCAAAGCTTCCAGGTTGGCGTGGATGTCACTCAGCAGAAGTATGCGCACAGATCACCGGGCAAGTTGCCGATTATAGCCGAGTTCCGGTTTCGAGTATGCGAGGGGTGGGAGGCGGAGTAAAATCCGCACGTGGGCTGGCAATTCAAGGGAAAGACCCCGGCGTGGGCGAGAATTCTGGCGGTCGTGATCGTGGTTAATCTCGTATTCCAGATTGCGGCGTCGTTCGGGATCCCGCGCTGGGCGCCGCTGCGGCGCGACAGCATGCACTCCTATCCACTTCACTTCAGAGGTGGACCCACCTATTTCGTGCAGCCGTGGATCGGCATGTACACGGAGTACGGATACTACGCTGGATTCGCGCTGCTGGCCTTGTTCTTCTTGCTGCTGTGGGTGAAGCGGGCGCAGTTGGAGAAGACGGGATAGGGAGTCGGGATTCGCAGGCACGTTCTACGTCGCAAACGAAAGACACTCACCGCAGGGTACACAGAGTTAGACAGAGCAGTTCTGGATCCTCCACTCTTACAAGTTCACTACCGGGCAGCGTGCCCAGTGGCCTGCGCTTACCTCGACCAACGGGGGGAGTGTGCGGGTACAGTCTGGGATTCGCGATTCGCAGCGGGGCTCGAAGGCGCATCCTGGCGGCAGAGCTTGCAAGGCGGGGACTGTGCCTTCGATGGTTTCAAGCGGGCGCGCACGGTCGGTCTTGAGGTCGGGCACGGCATGCAGCAGTCCGCGAGTGTAGGGATGCGCCGCCGATTTGAAGATATCTTGCTTCGCGCCGAGTTCGACGAGGCATCCGGCGTACATGACGGCGACGCGATCGGCAACTTGAGAGACGACTGCGAGATCGTGCGAGATGAAGAGCATGGCGAGTCCGAACTTCGTGCGAAGTTCGGCGAGCAGATCGAGGATCTGCGCTTGAATGGTGACGTCGAGCGCGGTCGTGGGTTCGTCGGCGATGAGAAGTTGCGGACGGTTCACGATGGCCATGGCGATCATGACGCGCTGGCGCATGCCTCCGGAAAGCTGGTGCGGGTAGTCCCGCGCACGTTGCGCGGGATCGGGGATGGCGACATCGTTCAGGGCATCGATGGCGCGCTTCCACGCCTCGGCTCGCGAGACCGGATAGTGGGCGGTAACGGCTTCGGCGACTTGCTCTCCCACGCGCATAACGGGATTCAACGCCGTCATGGGCTCCTGGAAGATCATGGCAATCCGCGAGCCGCGCAGTTGGCGCATGGAGTTGTCGGGAAGTTCGGCAAGGTTGCGCGCGTTTCCGTTTTCTGCGAAGAATATTTCTCCTGAGATCTGAGCTTGCGGCGGGAGCAGCCGCATGATTGCGAGGGACGTGATCGACTTGCCTGAGCCGGATTCGCCGACGAGGCCGAGAACTTCTCCGGGAGCGATGGAAAAGCTGAGATCGCGAACGGCCGTTAGGACATTCGTAGAGGCGGATGGCTGCGGCTGTCCGGGGCTCGGTGAGGCGCTGTTCCCGCGAGCGGGGAAGGCGATGTTCAGGTTGCGGACTTCGAGCAGCTTGGACACGGATTCATGTTAGCAGCAGGCAGGCCGCCCTTCGGGCGAAGGCCAGCCGGGGCGGCTGACCCTCACATAAACCTCTCACGATCCACTACTGGCCCAGGATCAGCGGCAGGCCGTTCTTGTTGTTGCCGACTACGACGACCTTGGTGTTCGGGCTCTTCGCGAGATTCTCGGTGGCTTCGATACCTTTCCATTCGAGCAGCGATGGTGTGATGCCCTGCGCTACGATCTGCTGGAAGTCGCGGACGCCTGCGGCTTCGATGCGCTTGCGCTGCGCTTCCTGAGTTTCTTTCTGCAGGCGGAAGTTCATGGCCAAGGCTTCCTGCTCGGCTTGCTGCTTGGCTTCGATGGAAGCCTTCAAAGTGGCGGGCAGTTGAATGTCGCGAAGGAGCACGTTCTCGACGGTCAGGCCGCGTTTGGTCAGTTGGTCGTTCACCTGTTCGAAGATCTGCTTGCCTACCATTTCGCGTTCGCCGGTGTACAGAGCGTTGGCGCTGTGCGAGGCGGTAGCTTCACGAATAGCGGACCGCAGCGTCGGTTCGACAACGACGTTTTCGTAGTCGGCCCCGATTTTCTGGAAAACTTCGGCGGCACGGTCCGGGGTGAGGTGATAGATGAGAGAAGTGTCGAGACTCATCATCAGCCCTTCACTGGAAGGGACGCTGGCCGACTCCTTGAGAGTCTGGGTCTGGATCGACATCTCGTTATTGGTCTTCAGCGGATTGATCAGGTGGATTCCTTCGCCCAGAGTCTCGTTCGTGACTCTGCCGAACAACGTGAGCACGCCTACGTGCCCCGTTCCAACTCGGGTCACCGAACTGAAAAGTAGGATGACGATTACGAATGCGATGATTCCAAACCCGATGATCTTGAGCAGGTTGCCGCCCGGGCCGCCGGTGTCGATGACTCGAGCGCGGGCCGGATCGAAGATGGTCATGGATATTCTCCCGGAGAGATTCTAGGCGCGCTGCGTCCGGCCGATAAGTGGCTTCTGAGGGGCGGTTGGGTCTTCGATGGCTCCAGTAAGAGCGAGATCTGCTTCCGGTTGCAGATTTGTGGTGCGCCGCAGGACAGCCGAAGCGGCTGTCCCAACATTGTTTCGAAGCGCTAGGCTGAATCTTGCCCCGGGCGGCCCGCATCTCTTACATTATCTATATGAGCAAAGTTCACATTCCTACGCCTTTACGGCAGTATGTTGGCAAGCAGGCCTCGCTGGACGTGCAGGGATCGACCGTCGGGGAGGCCATGAACGCGCTGGTCGCCGAACATCCGGAGCTGCGCAAGCACCTGTACACCGAAGATGGCAAACTGCGGGCCTTCGTGAATCTTTATGTCAACGACGAAGACATTCGGTACCTGCAGAAGGAAGCCACTGCGCTGAAAGACGGAGATAACATTTCGATCGTGCCTTCTATCGCTGGGGGCTCGAATTGGTTGGGTCTGGAACGCTGAAGATGAATCCCACCAGCACAATACGTTGTTGCTTCTGTTGTCCTTCCTGTCGGTAGTCGCGTTCCTCTTTATTCTTCCTGCCAGATCAGCTTTGGAACGCGACTAAAATCTTTAACTACGAAGGGCACTAAAGGTTCACGAAGGAAAACACGAGGACTTATGGCGACTACAACTGAGATTCCGGTGACGTTGAGTAAAGACGAGATCCTGCGCTACTCGCGGCATTTGATCATGCCGGAGGTGGGCATGGAGGGGCAGCAGAAGCTGAAGGCCGCGCGCGTGTTGTGCATCGGCGCGGGAGGCTTGGGATCTCCTCTGGCCTTGTATCTGGCGGCAGCCGGAGTCGGCACGCTCGGAATCGTGGATTTCGACGTGGTGGACTACACCAACTTGCAACGGCAGATCATTCACTCGACGGCCGACGTTGGGCGCAAGAAGCTGGATTCGGCGGCGGAGAAGCTGAAGGGGATCAATCCATTTCTGAACCTGCGGACTTTCGATACACGGCTGAGCAGCGCGAACGCGCTGGAGTTGTTTCGCGAGTTCGACATGGTCGCAGATGGGACCGATAACTTCCCGACGCGGTATCTGGTGAACGATGCGTGCGTCTTGACCGGAAAGCCGAATGTGTATGGATCGATCTTCCGGTTTGAAGGACAGGCAAGTGTGTTCGCCACAGAAGAGGGACCGTGCTACCGCTGCTTGTATCCGGAGCCGCCACCCCCGGGACTGGTGCCTTCTTGCGCGGAAGGCGGAGTACTCGGAATCCTGCCAGGCCTGGTCGGAGTGATGCAGGCCACGGAAGTGATCAAGCTCATCCTGGGAGTGGGCGAGCCGTTGATCGGGCGCCTGCTGCTCATCGATGCGCTGGGGATGAAGTTCCGGGAATTGAAGTTGCGGAAGAATCCGGATTGCCCGGTTTGCGGAACCCATCCTACGGTGACCAAGCTGATAGACTACAACGAGTTTTGCGGCATTCGCGGGGAGGAAAAACCTGTGGGCAGCGGAGTTCCTGAGATCCAAGTCGAAGACCTGAAACGACGTCTGGATGCGAAAGAAGATGTGTTTGTGCTGGACGTGCGCGAGCCGCACGAGTACCAGATCTGCAATATCGGCGGATATCTCATTCCGCTGAACGATCTGCCGAAGCGGGTGAACGAACTCGATTCCAGCCGCGAGATCGTGGTGCACTGCAAGATGGGCGGACGCAGCGCGAAGGCGGTTGCATTCCTGCAGCAGGCGGGATTTAGCAAGGTCCATAACCTTGCTGGCGGAATTACCGCGTGGTCGGATCGTGTGGATCCGAAAGTGCCGAAGTACTAAGAGCCGTTTCCAGTAGCCAGTTGTCAGTACCCAGTCTCAGGGAGCGCGTTCGCTCCCTCTTTTATTTTGTAACTTCCCGGGACGGAACTTACTAAATATCTCTAGCTCGGATCATTTGCTTGTTCGTTGCGGTGAGCGCATAATGATGCGTTTTGCGGACCTTCGTCGTCTCCATCACGTCAGGAGAACTTCAATGAAGCCTGTTTTTGCGCCACTTTCCTTCGTCCTTCTTTCATTACTCTGTACCGGTCAGACTGATAAGAAAACATCCACGCCAGCGCCTACAACGCAAGCCGATACGCAACCGAGAACATCGTCGGATTACAAGAGCGCAAAAGGTTTTGTGCTCGAAGATGGTACGCCTATTCGAATGAGGATCAACCGTACTGTCTCTTCCGCAGACGCGCACGTCGCAGACACAATCGATTTCGAAGTTCTGGAAGACATCAGCGTAAACGGCACGCCCGTGATTCAGAAAGGCGGGCTGGCGTTTGCTACGGTGACCGAGGCCCAGGGCAAGCGCAGAATGGCGCGTGGTGGGAAGCTCGATATCAACATTGATTACGTGAAGCTGCTCAGCAGCGAAAAAGCTGCCCTGCGAGCCGTGAAGGACTTGAATGGCGGAGGCCACACGGGCGCCATGGTCGGAGGTATCGTGGCAACAAGCATAGTGTTCTTCCCAGCTGCTCCATTTTTCCTGTTCATGCACGGGAAGGATATCTCGATCCCGAAAGGGACGGAAATCACTGCCTATATAAACGGCGACACGAAGATGGACATTGGGAAATTCCAAACCAAATCTTCAGAACAGACAGCGAGCGCATCGAGCGCCCCGGCTGCGAGCAGTTCGTCAGCGAAGATCGAGCTTATATCCGACCCAGCAGGAGCGGACATTGAACTCGATGGCAGCTTCGTCGGGAACACTCCATCAGATGTTCACGTGGGCGAGGGAGATCACACGTTCACGGTGAAGAAAGCTGGGTTCAAGGACTGGGAGCGAAAGGTGAAAGTGAGTGCAGGAAGCAGCGTTCACCTCAGCGCAGAATTGGAGAAGAGTGTCGCGCAGTAGGTCGCGCTTGACTGGCAGGTAGGAAGCCGAATCACTAAGGGGAGCATGCAAGATGCTCCCCTTATTGTCATTGTTCGATCTTTAACTCGGGCTTACTTGGTCGAACCTGCTTGCATGCCATCGTTGGATTCGCCGAGCTGCAGTGCATACTTCTTGCCTTCGAAACGAGCTCCGGAGAGGGTGGAGGTTCCGTCGTCGCTCTTCTGCACGATCGCAGCGTTATTCTGTGCGGGCGTGCTGAGATCGACTAGCTTGGCCTGGACCTTTGTCACAACGTTTTTGCCCTGCATGATGCTCACCTCGACCGCGGGCCCATTGCCTTCCCACTGCAGCTTGTACTCTCCAGCTTTGAGCTTTGTACCGTTGACGCTCGCTGGATTGATCAGTGTCATGGTTGCTTTTGTCGCTGCGAACGCGCTTGAGGCTATCAGCAAGGCCAACCCCATCACCAAACTTTTCGAAACTGTCGCGAACTTCATAGCTGCTCCTTATTTTCTTCCCCGAATTTGCGTCGGGAAACGGTTAGGGCGGCCCGGCTCACGACAGCGCGAGAAAACACTTGTGTTTCCCCGCGAATCGCATCACAATGCTGCCGCTGGGGTCAGCACGCAGACGAAAGCCTGCGCTGCTCGGATGGGGATTTTTTCACTGGGCCGCCAAACCAAGTGTGAAATATCCCCAGACCCCGCTAAGATTTCTATTGCCCCAATCCCGGTATCACCTCTGCACCGGACGATCCACTGAAGGCATTTACGAATTCGCTGCGCTTGAAGTTCCCCCAATTGGTGGAATTTCCTGCGCCGTTGTATTGGACGAAGCGCACGCTCGTCGGATAGCAGATTTCATTCGATCCTCTTGCAAATAAAGGCGCACAGAGGAGAAATGTTTTGTGAGAGAACTACGCGTGGAATGCGTTTTAAGTAGATTATTTTCGTGCAATGCGCGCGTCGTCTCCTTTCCTGCGACTCCGCGTCAGCATGTGGCGAGGTAACCGACCGATGCGCGCAATTTTTCATTGATACCATGAGCCGCTAGTTTTTGCGCTTGTAGTGAATCGGCCAGTTCACCTGCCAAGTCTTACCGCCATCCTTCGAAGATTCCCAGCTCCAGTCGAGTTCGTTGGCGGAGATGTTCTTCCATACCATGCGTTGCTGCATATGTGTGCCGTCTGGGCGAACGAACTCGCGCTGGAGATTCATCTGGCCATCTTTGAAGTCTCCAGCGAAATCGAGATAGCCGCCCTGGTTGTCGACCCATGTTTGTTTCCAGTGTCCGGATCTGGAATCGAAGGTTGACACGCTCGTGCCGCGCAACGGCATCGAGTCGCCGCCCGAGAAGTTTTCCTGGACGACACAACCGTTCATGATGCGGCGGATGCTGTTGGTACCGTGGCCGGTCTCTCCTGCATTTTGTCCGGGCCAGGTCAAATCCCATTCGCCGACCCAGAATTCCAGCTGCTTTTGCTGCGGGAGGGTGCAGGGATTGGGGGCGGCTTGTTGGGCGGTGAGTGCAGAGCCGCACAAAACGCTAACAGCGAGCGCAAGCACAATTCGAGTGGTGGATGTCATGTAGTTGAGACGAGGATCGCGAGGAAAGGTGAGTGATTGGCGGTTCGTCCCAGGTTCTGGTACACCTGACTGCTTGAGCCTGGCAATCATCCTTGCTCTGTTCGTGGCTGGGGCGCTTGGGGGAACGCTGAATTCTGTCGCGGGAGGCGGCAGCTTCATCGCATTTCCGGCGTTGCTGTGGACGGGAGTGCCTCCGATTCCGACGAATGCAACCAACACGATCGCGTTGTGGACCGGTGCTGCGGCGAGTGGGGGAGCGTATCGCAGTCGGCTGAACGTGCCAAGGCGCGTGATGGTTCCGCTGCTGGTGGCGAGCCTCATCGGCGGATTGCTCGGCGCCGTTCTCCTACTCAAGACTCCGGCACATACGTTTATGCGAGTGCTGCCATGGCTGACGCTGGGCGCGACGCTGCTCTTTGCTTTCGGGAAGAGGCTCGCAGGCAAGCGCGGGTCCGTGATCGAACACCAGATGACTTCCACAGCTCTCGCTGGGGCGACGGTGTTCCAGTTTGTGGTGGGAGTTTATGGTGGATACTTCGGCGGGGGCATGGGGATTGTGATGTTGGCCATGCTCGCGGCGCTGGGGATGAGCGACATCCATGCGATGAATGCCCTGAAGAGCGTGATGGGATTCGTGATCAATGGTGTAGCAGTGGTGACGTTCATTGTGGCGCGCGCGGTGTATTGGCGGCATGGCGCCGTAATGATCGTTGGCGCGATTGTCGGGGGATATCTCGGAGCCCATTACTCAATGAAAATGCCGCAGGCGTGGATTCGGACGTTCGTTGTGCTGGTAGGCGCTGGGACGACCGCGTACTTTTTCTGGAAGGCGTACTGAAGAGCGCCACGGACCTTCACGGATCTACATGGATGAAAATCGTGTCTTGTGATCCGTGAAAATCCGTGTGGATCTGTGGCCTGGAGCCTACTGTGCGGGCACAGAGACGTGTTCGTGCACAATCAGCCACTTGCCGTCCTCGTTCTCGAAGACAGCCGTCCAGCGGAGGTTGCCCATCTCGACCTTGCCGGCTTTGGTTGTCATTTCGTTTTTGATCGTTGAAGTCGCCCAGACGAGATCACCGTGCGGGTGAATGGCGGCATCATCGTTCACGGTGAACTTAGCGCTCTTGTATCCGGCGAGGACGCCCTTGACTCCCTTTTCATATTCGTCCCAGCTGTTGTATTTCAGCGGAGCGATATCGAAGAACGTGTGCGGGCCCCTGGCATAGAACTTGGCAGTGTTCGCAGGATCGAGAGTGGACCAGCCGTCCCAGATCTTCTGGAGGTAGGCTTTGTCGGGCGCGGGCCCGGCGGAGGATTTCTTCATGGACGACTTTTTGGTTTGGGCCGACAGTGTGAGCGCGAGCAGACAAAACAGGATGGTCAATACGCGTTTCATTGGTTGTTCTCCGCGAATCCGGCGGCATTTTCGCATAACTGATGGCAATCCACAAAGCGGTGGAAGTGCGGAAGCCATTTCGTTTGACCGATTTCCACAACGCACGATAAAATAATTCAGTTTGACTGTACTCGCCGACCCGTTCTGGGGACGCCTGCCTTGGCTGCTGAAGCGCCGTGGCGGAAACACAGCAAGCAAAGAAATCAGCGGGTCCGTTGGCAGCGCCGGTGTGCGCTCCGGGGCCGGATCGAAGCTCGGTACGGGAGTGCGATTCGCGGGCTGAGTTCAACGAGATTTTGACGGAGGCAGACATATGTACGCGGTTATCCGCGCCGGTGGGAAGCAGTACCGGGTGGCGCCGGGCGATGTGATTCGAGTGGAGAAGCTGGGCACCGGCACCGACGGGCAAGTGGAATTCCCGGTCGTTGCTGTTTCGGCTGAGGACGGTCAGGTCGGGAATCAGGGGGATGTGCGCGTCGTCGGCCAGGTCGTCGAAGAAGGACGCGGGGCGAAAATCCTCGTCTTCCATTACAAGCGCAAGAAGCAGTACAAGAAACTGCGCGGGCATCGGCAGGCTTACACGGCCGTGCGGATCTCGGAGATTGCCGTGAATGGGCAGAGCTTCAAGGCTCCGGAGCTTCCGAAGAAGGAAGCGAAGCCGAAGAAGGTGAAGGCAGCGGAAGCGGAAACCGAGGCGACGCCGAAGGCGAAGAAGAGCGCGGGGAAGAAAGCTGCCCCGAAAAAGCCTGCCAAGAAGGCGGCGAAGAAGAAATAGTTCGGACAGCGAGGGCGAGACGCCCTCGCGACAGCCGCCGAATGGGCGGCGCTACTTTCGAGGAAACCAATATGGCGCATAAAAAAGGACAGGGAACATCACGAAACGGCCGCGACTCGAACGCGCAGCGGCTTGGATTCAAGGCATTCGGTGGGCAGCTTGTGCCCGGCGGGACGATCATCGTGCGGCAACGCGGGACGCGCGTGAAGCCCGGATTGAACGTGGGCAGGGGCAAGGATGACACCTTGTTCGCGAAGATCACCGGCCGCATCAAGTTCATGGACAAGGGATCAATGGGCAAGTTCGTGATGGTTGAGCCCGTGGAAGCGAAGTAGGATTTCGTTGCGGCAGCTGGCGAGCACATGGCTCGCTTGATATTGCCTCGCTTCGGGCGAGGCTTTCTTTTTGGTCGTTGATCTATCGTCGCTGGTCGTTGGCCATTCAACCGGACTAGCGACCCACCACTAGCGACGAACGACGGTTCTCATGTTTATCGATGAGGCGAAAATCCGGGTGAAGGCCGGCGACGGCGGGAACGGATGCATGGCGTTCCGGCGGGAGAAGTTCGTCCCGCGCGGCGGGCCTTCGGGTGGCGACGGCGGCAAAGGTGGGGATGTGGTTATGGAATCCAGCGAGCGGCACAACACGCTGGTGCATTTCCGCTTCAATCCCGAGCACAAGGCCGAGCGAGGACGTCACGGAGAAGGATCTAATAAAACCGGCCGTGATGGCGGAGACGTTCTTCTGAAAGTACCTGTTGGAACGATCGTGTACGACGATGAGACCGGCGAGAAGGCATTCGAGTTCACCAGTGCCGATCAGAAATTTGTGATTGCGCGAGGTGGACGTGGAGGGCGCGGGAATGCGCGCTTCGCCACGTCGGTGCACCAGGCTCCGCGGGAGTGTGAGGCCGGAAGACCGGGCGAGGAGCATACGTATCGGCTGGAGCTGAAGTTGCTCGCCGATGTGGGACTGGTCGGGTATCCCAATGTGGGGAAATCGACTTTGATTTCGCGGATTTCGTCGGCGCGGCCGAAGATTGCGGATTATCCGTTTACGACGTTGGAGCCGAACTTGGGTGTGGTTGCAGTCGGTGACGCTCGAGATGAAGTCAGCTTCGTTGTGGCCGATATCCCTGGGCTGATTGAAGGCGCTCATACCGGTGCCGGCTTGGGCACGCAATTCTTGCGGCACGTCGAAAGGACGCGTCTGCTGGTGCATCTGGTGGACGCCTCCGATGCAAGCGGGCGTGACGATGTGGTCAAGGATGTGGAAGTGATCGCGGGGGAACTGGCCAGCTTCGGGGCGGGGCTCGAAGCGAAGCCGGTGATCATGGTTGCGTCGAAGATTGATGTGGCGAACAAAGACAAGGTCGCCGCACTGAAGAAGTACTGCAAAAAGAAGAAGTTGAAGCTGTACGAGATTTCAGCCGTGACCGGCAAAGGAATTGAAGAACTCAAGTACGGGATCGCGGAAGAAGTGAAGGAACTACGCGAGCAGGACCTAAGAAATACCAGCGCGGAACAGGAAGCTTCATAGGCAGTAACTCTGGGCGTGCTGCGACCCTCGGTATTGCGCCTCGACCGAACCCATTCGCCAGGATCCAGCGCGTGCTGGACGTCTTCAAACGTAAAAAGTAAAAGGCGGCCCGAAGGCCGCCATTCCCAGACTATCCACAAAACCCGTGCGCTATCTTACGCCCTTGGTAAAGGCCCGTGCTGGAAGTGGTATTGCAGGATGCGAGCTGCGAGGGCTGGGCTCATGCTGCCGTGCGGTTGGACAGTGCGGACGACTTCTCCGCGGCAGACCACTTCGGTTCCTGACAAACCTGCGATCTCGGTTGGGAGCACGAGATTGATTTCGAGTTGAGCGTTCGGTTGGAGCGCTTCGTCCGCCTGGAAGAGCAGTCCAGAACGGCTGATGTTCTCGGTTGTGCCCACGTGCCACGTGCTTTCGCCAAGGCGGCGATAGCGTAGCGGCAGGTGCATCTGAAAGCGTTGGGCGCGAGCCGGAGGAGCCTCCTTAGCCCGCACGGGGGCTTGTGGTTCAGCAGACTGCAAGGACATGGCGACCTCCGGGGGAATTGGGGTTGCATCGAGCACTTCGCGCACCATGGTTTTGAGGTCGCGAAGGTTGAAGGGCTTCTGCAGCAGGCGAACGCCGGGCTCCAGCATGCCATTGTGTCCGATTACATTTTCGGTGTAGCCGGACATGTAGAGGATTTTCACGTTGGGCCGGATTTCGGAAATGCGTTGGGCGAGCTCGCGGCCGTTCATTCCGGGCATGATGACGTCGGTCAGCAGCAGGTGGATGACCGCTTCGTGCGCCACGGCGATCTGCACGGCGACTGCGCCATCAGCCGCTTCGATGACCTTGTATCCTTGCTTTTCGAGATACTGGCGCGCGAGGTAGCGAAGATTCGCTTCGTCTTCGACGAGAAGGATCGTTTCCGTCCCCGGCTCAACCTTCTGAATTTGGGGCGAAGCCGCGACCTGCGCCATCGACTCGCCGACGGCGGCGACACGCGGCATATAGATCTTGAACGTGGTTCCCCGTCCTACTTCGCTGTAGACCCAGATATATCCACCGCTCTGCTTGATGATGCCGTAAACGGTGGAAAGGCCAAGCCCCGTACCTTTCGTGCCTTTCGTTGTGAAGAAAGGCTCGAAGATGTGCGACTGGATTTCGGCATCCATCCCGATGCCCGTATCTGAGATGGCGAACATCACGTAGTCTCCAGGCTTTAGCGGAGCGTGAACACGCGCGTCATCATCGTCGAGAGTAACGTTGGCGGTTTCGATCGTGAGCTTGCCGCCCGAGGGCATGGCATCGCGGGCATTGACCGCGAGGTTCATGATGACCTGCTCAATCTGCCCGCCATCGGCGCGGATTGGCCATAAATTCTGGCCCGGGATCATCACGAGATCGATGTCTTCGCCGATCATGCGATTCAGCATCTTGAAGTTCTCAGTCGCGATGTCGTTCAGATTGACGATGCGCGGTGCGAGCATCTGCTTGCGGCTGAAGGCGAGGAGTTGGCGTGTCAGCGAAGATGCGCGCTCGGCGGCGCTGGCGATTTCCTGAGCGGGACCACGCAGGTGCGGTTCGGCTCCGAGGCGTTCGAGCAGGAACTCGGAGTATCCGGAGATCACCATCAGGAGGTTGTTGAAGTCGTGCGCGATGCCGCCCGCGAGACGTCCGACGGCTTCCATCTTCTGCGATTGGCGGAGTTGCAACTCGAGGGCGCGCCGTTCGGTGACATCTTCGGCAAAGAGCTCGAAGACAGTACCCTCTTTTCGCCCCTTAGCGACGGAGCGTCCAGAGATACGGACCACGGTATTGTTGTTCGAGCCCTTGCGCTTCCACTCGGCGATCACGCCTTTGAAGGGGATTGCGGCGTGCAGATAGTCGGCCAAGTCGAACCACTGGTCGGTGTCGGCATAGAGGCTGTAGATGTGCTTCCCGAGCAGTTCACTGGCGGCATTCAAGCCCAACATTTCGATGAAGGCAGGATTGGCGTCGAGGATCTTACCCGTGGAATCGCAGCTGCAGATTCCATAAGGAGCGTTGGTGACGAGCGACCGGAAGTTCGCCTCCGAAAGCCGCAGGCTCTCTTGCGCTGCACGCAACGCAGCATTGAGCCAGCAGATCAGCATGGCGACGAAGAAGAACAGGGAGAGCCGAAGGATGGCGGTGCGTAACTGATCGGGAGTGTGCTCGCCGACGAGCGTGAAATAGGCGCTTACCGTCAGGGCGAAGGAGGTTGCTACGAGGCCCGGTTTCCAGCCCCCATACCAGGCGCTGACCATGACAGCTACGCCGAACAACGCGAGGCGGCTTTCGGAGACATCAGCGAGCAGAACCGTAGGGATCAGGGCCAGTGCTGTACTGAGCACGGCGACGCCGTAGCGCAGGATCGGCGCGCGGGCAGGCGGGATGCGGAGTAGGGGGAGGGTTACTCGCATGGCAATATCCTAGTTCCTAAATGGGAAACAAGGTAGTTACAGGAGTTCATTTTGAGGTGCGCGGGGAAAGAATTTACATTGTCCATTTTCTCAATCTGCGACGGCCGATGGGACAAGAGCAGGTTTCCCCTTGCAAGTTGCGCTGTGAATCTGGACACTAGCTGGCTACGCACACTGCATGAATATAGGACTCTTCGGCGGGACTTTCGATCCAATACATCGTGGACATCTCGCGCTGGCTCGCGAGGCAATGGAGCTGTGCAAGCTGCACAAGATCTATTTTGTCCCGGCGAACGTGCCTCCACACAAATTGAGGCAGCCACTCGCGCCTTTTGGACACCGGTTTGCGATGTTGGCGTTGGCGACAGCCGCAGAAAAGGCATTCGTCCCGTCACTGCTCGAGGCACCCGAAGAGGGTTCGACCGGGAAGAAAGAGAAACCGAATTACACAATCGAGACCGTTCGGCGGCTGAAGCAATCGTTCAAGAACAGCGATCGATTGTTTCTGTTGATTGGCATGGATGCGTTTGCGGATATCGCCAAGTGGCACCAGGCGGACGCCCTGTTTCGAGAGTGCGAATTCATGGTGGCGGCGCGTCCTGGATATTCGCTGGCGGATATGGCGAATGCGCTGCCTGAAAGCCTGCGTCCGCGGGCTGAGGTGATGAAGCCGTTTCAAAAGCAGAAGCCAACCGGCGATCTTGTACTTCCGGGGGTGACGATTCATCTGATGGGGGACCTGCATCAGCCCGCTTCTGCCACGGCTATCCGGGAGGCGGCGGCGAAGGGAACGGCGCTTGGACGGTTCCTGGATACTGCCGTTGCGGAATACATAAAGAAGACCGGGCTGTACAGGAACATTCGCTAGTCGTGGGCCAGTGCCCGTTCTCCGCACCGTTTATAACGTTGCCGAGAGTGTCGGTTACAATGGAAATCGCGCTTGTGCGAGAGCGAATTGCGCAGCCCTTGACACCTAAGGCCGAAACTCAAAGGAGAATGCATGGCTCAGAATCACTATGTAACCAAGACCAAGCGGCGTAATAAGAGCGGGAAGCGCAAGGACCCTTCCCAAGCGACCATGGCGAAGCTGCGCCAGCGTGCTGCCGCCGAATCGAAATCGGGAAAGTAAGCGGCAAGCCCAGCCGCACCTTAATCAAATGTGACCGAAAACCAATAGTACCGGAACAAACACCAATCACTGAATGAAGAAGAGCGATCTCAAGAAACAAGTAGCTGCCGCGATCCAAGCCTGCCTCGATAAGAAGGCCGAAGAACTTAGTATTCTCGAAATGGAAAAAGGGTCGGGGGCGTTCACCGACTATTTCGTGCTGTGCAGCGGGAGCAATCCACGGCAGGTACAAGCCATTGCGGACGAGGTGGAACTGCGCCTAAAGCAAGCCGGGCTGCGCCCAACCCACGTCGAGGGATACAACCAGGCGGAGTGGGTGCTGGTTGACTACGTGGATTTCGTAGTCCACGTCTTCTCCGAGAAGGCGCGGAAATTTTACGATCTGGAGCGGCTGTGGAAATCGGCGAAACGCCTCGAGCCCGGTGACCTGAGCAAGCCTGCGCGTCCGCGCAAGGCGGCGAAGCCGGAGGCGGCGAAGAAGAAGCGGAAAGTGAAAGCCTGATTTCCGCATTTCTGATAATCCATGACAACCAAGCGAGAGGCCGAGCCCAGTTGGGGATCGCAATTCGGCCTTGTAGCGTCCGAGAAGTGGAAGGCGAAGTCGGCCGCCATGGGGCAACCTGTGACGGAGGCGCTGGCGGAGTATGCGCGTCCCACGCCGGGGATGCAGGTTTTGGATCTGGCGAGCGGGACTGGCGAGCCCGCCATCACAATCGCTTCTCGGATTGGCGCCACCGGACGCGTAACCGCGCTTGACCTGAGCAGCGAGTTGCTGCAGATCGCCGAGAAACGCGCAAGGGCGCGAGCATTGCAAAACTTCAGCGTGCGGCAAGCGGACGCACACTCTTTGCCGTTTCCCGATAACAGCTTCGACCTTGTGACGTCGCGTTTCGGGGTGATGTTTTTCCGCGAAGTTGAGGTTGCGTTGCGCGAGGTGCATCGCGTGCTGCGCCGGGGGGCTCGAGTGTGCCTGCTCGCATGGGGTCCCTTCGATCAGCCGTATTGGAGAAGCATGATGGGAGTCGTACATCGGCACGTCGGCGGGACTTTGCTGGACCCGGGCGGACCGAATCCGTTTCTATTCTCGGAGCGCGGCAGCTTGTCGGCGGTTTTGAAAAGTGCTGGTTTCGACCTCGTTGAGGAGGAGGGGAGAACGGTTCGATGGACATGGCCGGGATCGCCCGAAGAAGTGTGGGAGCAAGCGAAAGCAGTCGCGGTGCCTTTTCGTCCGATGCTGGAGCGCGTTCCACTGGAGCAATGGCCTGAGATTAACGGTGAGGTGTGCGATACCGTTTCGAAGTACTACGACGGCGAGAAGATCGAGTTCGGGGCTACGGTGGTGTTGGCGTCGGCAATGAAGTGAACACGGCGATTCCGTTTGAAACTGAAGATTGCATGGATCGGGAAGACCAAGGAAGCGGCGATCGCGGCGCTTACGGAGGAGTACCTGAAGCGGATTTCCCGGTACGTTCCTGTGCAGGGCGTGACAGTTCGGGACCAGACAGACTTGCTGGGGAAGTTTGGACCCGGCGCCAAAGGCGCGGGCAAGTCCACCCTGGTGCTGATGGATTCACGGGGCAAGGAGTTCACGTCGGAGCAGTTCGCGAAGTTTCTGGGAGATTATCAGGACCGGAATCCTGTGCCGCTGGTTTTCGCCGTTGGCGGAGCTGATGGGTTCAGCGAGGCCACGCGGTCGAGCGCACAACACGTGATTTCGATGGGGAAGATCACCCTTGCTCATGAGCTAGCGCGGTTGGTAGTGCTAGAGCAGGTGTACCGGGCGTTCACGATCTTGAAAGGTCATCCCTATCACTCAGGACACTAGGGCGTATTCGGCGCGCTCATGAGTATTTTGATGATTTCCAGCGCCAGGTCGCTGGCGCCGCTGCCTTCCATATTGGTCAGTACGACGGCTCCCGCGTGTTGCGAGGGGGCGATCAGGAACGCGGTACTTGTGCCTTGCTGTCCGCCGTTGTGCCCGAAAAGTTTTATTCCCTTCTCATCACTGACTCCCCACCCGAGACCATAGTTGTCCTTTGAACCGTCAGAAGGCTTCAGCGGGGTCCACATCAAATCGCGCGCTGCAGGCTTGACGAGTTTGTCGTTGAGGATCGCGAGTTCGAAACTCGCCATATCTTCGGCAGATGACAGCCATCCGCCGCCGGGAATCTTGTAGCTGGAGTCGAGGAAGTCCGCATTCTGGACGGTACCTGACTTCGTTTTCTGATAGAAGCGAGTGCGGTAGGGAATGATTGCAAAGCGATCGTCAACTTGCGTGTGATCCATTCCTGCCGGGTGCAACAGGGTCCCCTGCATGAAGTCGGTATATCTTGTGGCGGACGCTCCTTCGATGACGCAACCGACCAGCGTGTATCCCTGGGTGGAGTAGTGGAACTGCTTTCCGGGCGGGGAGAGCAGAGGGTCATTTTTGAAGAAGTCGAGTCCTGCCTGTATCGGGTTGTCGAAGTGCCTTGTATTGCCGATCTCAGGATCGTCCTGCGACTCGGATTTGTAGTGGCGAAGGCCCGCGAGGTGTCCCATGACTTGCCGTGTGGTGATGGGCGCGGACTTCTCCGGGAAGGCTGGGCAGTATTTCTGTACAGGCGCGTCAAGATCGAGCTTGCCGCGCTCGACTAATTCCATTGCAGCTGTGGCAGTCAAGGATTTGGAGATGGAGGCTAGGCGAAACAGGGTGTGTTCGCTGACAGGAACATTGTTCTCGAGGTCGGCGAAACCGAATCCGGAGGCCCATTCCATCTCACTGTTTTCGACGACGGCGACGGAGAGTCCCGGAACATGGGTGGTCGCCATGAACCTGGCGACAGCGGCCTCGATTTGAGTACGTTTCTCGGGGGCGAGCGCGTGCTCCTGGGCGGCGCACAGATTGGTGAAAACAGCGCAGAGCAAAGCGAGAATCAGCACACATGCAATCGGGCAGATCGGGCGGCGTAAGCGGAGCTTCATAGGCAGTCATTCTCGGTGACTGCCTGTCAGGACGCAACTAGGGAACCGCGACTACTGTGTGACCGTTGCCTGATAGCTTACGGCTTGCCAGTGCCCGGCCTTGCGAACCCAGACGCGGGTGTAGCGATAGGGGCCGCTGAAATCTTCTCCAAGTTGGTGGCCTTTGACGTCGGCGCGTGCTGTGACGATGGCAGTATCTCCGTAGAGGCGGACGACGATATCGCTGATATCGATGGTGTCATAGCGGAGCTGGCCGCTCTTGCGGGCTGAGATCGCTTCCTTCTTGGTCGTTATCTGGCCCAGGGGAGAGATGGCAACGTAGTCGTCAGCCAGCATTTTTTGGGGGAACTCCGGATCGCGGCGAAGGCTGGCCTCTTTAGCTTCGCGCTCAATCTCGAGGACCTCACGAATGCTCTGCTGGTCACCGGCGGAATCGATCGACGTTCGAGCACGAACAGGACGTTGCGCCGTGGCCGCAGGGAGCGCCGCAAGCAAGCACAATAGAAACACGAGACATCTGTTGATCACGATGAGACCTCCGCGATTCGCGAGGGGACAGAGATCCGCCTGACCGAGACTACGCAGTTTTGGATGCTGGAGTTCCGTGGAAAAGTGCGGAGAGTTTGCAGAATAGTTCATCGCAGTAACCAGGGCGAGAAAAGTCTCTTCATCATAGACTGACGAGTGGAGCATCGCATTCGCATTTATATCGCCTGATGCCGATCCAGATACGCGGAGAGCGTCCCTCTAAAGATATGGAACAGAACGCCGGATTGATGATTCGTATGCAACTTCGCGGCCTTGCGAAACGGTTCGTAAATCCCTGATAAGATGAGAATCCGGCTTCGGAAGATCCAATACGTTGTCCCACAGCGGAACGACACTGTCCGGAAGCGGACAGGGTGATTGCTCCCTCGGGCCTCGCAGCGGTGATGTTGACTCTGCGATGGGCTGTCTTTTAGTAGAATCGAGCGTCCGAAAGAATGGCTGAAATCCGTCGTGGTCTGATCATCGTCAATACTGGTCCGGGAAAAGGCAAGACGACGGCGGCCATGGGCACCGCGCTACGCGCAGTCGGACAGGGTATGCGGGTGCTCATGCTGCAGTTCCTGAAAGGCTCGTGGCACTACGGCGAACTCGACGCCGTGCAGGCATTCGGCGATAAGTTCGTGATGAAGCAGATGGGACGCGGGTTCGTGAAGGTTGGGACGGAGAAGCCGGATCCTGAAGATGTGAAGATGGTAGAAGACGCCTGGGCGGAAGCGGACCAGGCGATCCAGTCCGGGGAATGGGACCTGGTAGTGTTGGACGAGATTAATTACGCGATCAGCTATGGCATGCTGGATCCGGCGAAGGTGGTCGAGAGCTTGAAGAAGAAGCCGGAGATGGTGCATGTCATCTTGACGGGGCGGAGTGCGCACCCGACAATTGTCGAGATCGCCGATACAGTCACAGAGATGCGCCAGGTGAAACATGCGTACGAGAAGGGCGTGATGGCCCAGAGAGGAATTGAGTACTGACACTGGGTCATTGAGTCATTTAGCGATTGAGTGATTCCGGGTGGGTTCTCAATGGCTCAATAACTGAATCGCACAATCGCTAAATTCCTTATGGCTTGGTTTAAGCGCGAATCCGGCGAGTTGGATACTTCGGGCGAGAAAAAGGTCCGAACAGAAGGACTGTGGGTTAAGTGCGACAACTGCCGACAGATCATCTGGAAGAAGGATCTGGAAGAAAACATGAATGTGTGTCCGAAGTGCGAGAAGCACTTCCGGATTGACGCGCGCACTCGGCTGGCGCAATTGATGGACGACAACCAGTACGAGATTTTTGACGCCGACATCTCTTCGACGGACCCTCTGAAGTTTGTTGATCTGAAGCCTTATTCTTCGCGGCTGAAGCAGGCGCAGCACGAGACCGGACTGAAGGACGCCGTCATCAATGCGCGAGGGAAGTTGATGGGGCGGCCTGTGATCGCCAGCGTGATGGAATATGCGTTCATCGGCGGGAGCATGGGAGCAGTTGTTGGAGAGGCGATTACCCGCGCGGTCGAAAGGGCGGTGGAGACGAAAACCCCGCTGATCATTGTCTCGGCGTCGGGTGGGGCGCGCATGATGGAGGGCGTGATCAGCCTGATGCAGCTTGCGAAAATCTCGGCGGCGCTGGCGAAGCTGGATAAAGCTAGAGTTCCATATATTTCGCTGCTGACTGATCCCACGACCGGCGGCGTGACCGCCTCGTTTGCCATGCTGGGCGATCTGAATATTGCCGAACCGGGGGCTCTGATCGGGTTTGCTGGGCCGCGAGTGATCGAACAGACGATCCGGCAAAAGCTGCCAGCTGGATTCCAACGGAGTGAGTTCCTGCTGCAGCATGGCATGCTCGATGCCGTGGTTTCCCGCAAGCAGGTCAAGCCATACATCGAGCGGGCGCTGGCGTTTATGGCTTGAGAGCAGCTGTTAGCGTGTAGCTTTTGGCCGAACCTTCCAAGCAGTTTCCCTTCGGATTCAAGGATGTTCAGAATCTTGGTGTGCTGGAATATGCTTGCCAGAGCTAACGCTAAGATCTAACGGCTGATCTATGTCCTACGAAAACGCGGTGGCGAGCATGTTTGCACTGGGGCATGAACTAGCGCAAACGCCTTCGCACAAGTTCGATCTGGCGCATATGCGGGTGCTGCTCGAGGAGATGGGACATTCTGAGCGCGCATTTCGCAGCGTGCTCATTGCGGGGACTAACGGCAAGGGCTCGACGGCCGCGACTCTGGCGTCAATTCTGCGCGCCTCGGGGTTGAACACGGGCCTGTACACGTCTCCTCATCTGGTGCGGATCAATGAACGAATTCGGATCAACGGGGTAGAGATCAGCGATGAAGACTTTGCCGGCATTCATGGCGGAATTGATGGGATTGCCGAAGGGTTGATGGGCGCGGGAAAGTTGCCGTGGCATCCCAGTTTCTTCGAAATGATGACGGCGATTGCCTTCTCCTACTTCGCGCGTGAGAAGGTCGATATTGCGGTGCTTGAAATCGGGATGGGCGGCCGGTTGGATGCGACGAATGTCGTCGAGCCGCTGGTCAGCGTCATCACCGACATCTCTCTCGATCATCAGAAATTTCTGGGCAATACAGTTGGCGAGATCGCGCGCGAGAAAGTGGGGATCATTCGCCGAGGCGGAACCGTCGTGACTCTCCCGCAACAGCCTGAGGCCAACGATGTAATCGGCAATGCGATTCTCGATCTGGATGCTGCCGGCGTGAGTGCCGTTCAGTATGTGCCTCCCATGTCACCAGGCAGTACTCAGTACTCGGCACTCAGTACCCAGAAAAATCCCTCCATGTATCGATATCCTGTGCAGGTTCAAGGCAAGGAGATTCTGGTGGAGACGCGTTTAGTAGGGCGGCATCAGTTGCGCAATGTGGCTTTGGCGATTGCTGCTGCGGAGGAACTCGGGAAGAAGGGTCTCGATGGGATCACTCCGGAGTCGATCGAGAAGGGAATTCGGGAGACAAATTGGCCGGGGAGGTTCCAGGTTGTGCCCGCTCGCGGTGGCTGGCCTGAGATTGTGTTTGATGTGGCGCACAATCCGGCGGGTGCGTGGGCCCTGCGCTCTGCCCTTTCGGAGCGGTATGACGACCGTCCGCTGATTTTTGTTTTCGGGGCAATGCGGGACAAGGCAATCTCAGAGATAACGGAGATTCTGTTCCCGGTGGCGCGGGAGGTGATTGCGACGCGCCCTGACAATCCGAGGGCGGCTTCGCCAGAGGAAATTCGGCAGGCAGCCAGCAGGACAGGAGCCGACATCGAATTGGTGCCAGCCGTAAGTGCTGCTCTCGAAAGGGCCCGCGATTGTGCCGCAAAAGATTGCGTCGTTGTCGTAACCGGCTCGATCTATCTGGTGGGTGACGCGATGCGTATTCTCGGTCTGCGGGCGTGAGCGTTCCGAAGTTTTGTGCCTAGAATGAGGGATGTGGCGGACTTGAATTCATCAGTCGATCAGGTGCAGGCACAGGATGTGATGGAGTCGCAGGCAGTCTCCGATGCACCTCCGCGCCGAGCTCCGCATGCAGTTCCGGGAAGAACCTACGGATGGTTAAGCCGGCTGCGGTCGTACTTATTGCTTGATCCACTCATCTGGCTCTACACCATTGTGATGGGCGTAGCCGCTCTTCCGGGCGGGCTTTTCGATCGCAGTGGGAAACGGCTGCACTGGTTCTCCGGAACGTGGTCGTGGCTGATCATGAAAACGATCTTTTCGCCGGTGAAGGTGACCGGCCTCGACAAGATCGACACGACCAAGCCGCACGTTTACGCGGCGAATCATGCATCCGCGCTCGACATTCCGGTTCTGTACGTCAATCTTCCCTTCCAGTTCCGGATTGCATTCAAGAAGGAACTGCTGTCCTATCCCATCGTTGGATGGCAGCTCAAGCGGTCGGGGCAGATCTGCATTGACCAGCAGAATTCGTCGCAGTCGATCAGCAGCATCCGCGCGGCGCTGAAGGGGCTGAAGCAGGGGTTGCCATTAGTAATTTTCCCCGAAGGTGGACGGACGCCCGATGGTCACATCAAGCCGTTCCTGCCGGGAGCGTTCTTTCTCGCGATCAAGGCGCAGGTGGATATCGTTCCGGTGGCACTCGTGGGAACGTATGAGCTGCTGCCCATGAACACGTATCACATCAAGTGCCGGCCGCTCGAGATGCGGGTAGGAGAGCCGATCTCGACCGCAGGGCTGACCATGCGCGACATGGAGACGCTATCGGCGCGGGTGCACAAGGAACTCGAAGCCCTTTACTACAAGGACTAGTCACACTGGCACCAAGCCCTGCTGAAATTGGCAATCGAAGACGGCAGGTTCTCTCTAAGCTGCCATCTTCCCTTCATCACATAATTGCTGATAGTGTTCACGCCCGCGCTGGTAGCCGCGGGTGAAGGGTTCTTCGACCTCGGCACCCGGGTATTTGAGCTTCACCTCTTCGAGGGACGCATCCATCGCGGCAGAAACCTGATCGAATTCCAAGCAGCGGGTGCGAGCGTGCATGGCGGCCTCAAAGCCCAGGCGGAAGAATTGCTCGTCCTCAGAGAAGCTGCGGCTGGATTTCGTATAGCGTTCCTCTTCGGCGCTGCGAAGGCCAATCCACCATTGTTCGCGCGCGGCATCGACGGACTCGGCACTTTCCTGCGTCAGGAGTTCGCGAATCTGAGTTGACGACTCCGAGCCGTCGGCGAGAGCGACGAGCACGGAGCGGCCTTTTCGCAAGGCGTCTTCGTAGACGAAGATTTCGTCTTCCGGCAAACCCTGGGAGTACGCCTTTTCGCTCTTGTTACCTGTGGTGGCACCGATCGTAGCCCCGGCAGCTCCCAGCAGAGAGGCACCGAGCAGCCCCAGTGCGGTGACTGGGCCGACGCCGGGCACGAGAGCCATGAGGATCGAACCTCCGGTGAAGCCAATGCCGCCCCCCAATAGAGCGCCCATTGCGCCGCCCATGCCCGGCTGTTCAGTCGTGTCGGTAGGAACGGTCTGCATCTCGGCCGCAACTTGCTGGTGAGAGCCGGGAGTAAGAAGGGTAATCCGGTCCTCAGGGATTCCGGACTGGCGCAAACGCCCGAAGGCTTCCTCGGCTTCTGCTTGTGTGTTGAAGACTCCCGTAATTGCTTCCAAGTCGCACCTCCATTCGAGATTCAGACTGCTGGGCCGGACTGGCCTTTTCCGAGAACGGAGGTTGGATGCAGGAACGAGGCTCGACAGCTACGGTCGAAGGTCAATTTTTCGTTTCAAGTCTCGTAACCTTTCTTCGGTCTTTCCGGTTTAACCTTGTGTAAGGGCAAACCGCGGAGAATGTGTTGAAGGCTCTGAAGAGAGAAGCGGACGAGCGGCTTCTGATCGAGGCGGCGCAGCAGGATCGTGCGCGCTTTGCGGAGCTCTATGAAATGAATTTCGACCGGGTCTACGCGTATGTCGCGAGGCGGGTGCAGGACCGCGCCGAGACGGAAGACCTGACTGCCGACGTATTTCACCAGGCGTTGGCCAACTTGAACCGGTTTGAATGGCGCGGGATTCCTTTTTCGGCGTGGCTGTACCGGATTGCGGCAAACCTGATTTCGGACCGGTGGCAAAAGTCGGGACGCGAAGTTACGGATGAAGAGCAGATCGCGTCAGCACAGGTCAATCCGGCGGAGATCGAGGAAGTGGAGAGGCGCGCCACGCTGTTTCGCCTGGTGGAGAGTCTTCCGGCGGAACAGAAGCGGGTGGTGGTTCTGCGGTTTGTGGAGCAGAAGAGCATCAAAGAAGTTGCGAGGGAGATCCGGAAGACCGAGGGTGCAGTGAAGCAGTTACAGTTTCGCGCCTTGAGCACGTTACGGGCGCGCATGGAGGGTGCGAATGCCTAAGCGCTCTCTACAACACGGGAATGGCGGTCAGAAAAAGATCGATCAATTGAACCAGGCGATCGACGCCATGATGGCGCGGAACGATGGCCGGATCGGTAAAGCGGGGGTGGAGATCGAGCCGTTAGTGCGCATCGCGGCGGACTTGCGCAATCTGCCGAATGCCAGCTTTAAGGCACGATTGAAATCCGAATTAGGAGGCAAGAAGCGTATGTCTACCGTTGCCGAACCCGTATCAGTCGTCCGTACCACCGCAACGCCAAGGTTGGCGTTCCGGGATCCGGCCAAAGCGATTGAATTCTACAAACGTGCTCTGGACGCGAAAGAAGCGTTCCGTTTCGAAGTTGGCGGGCAGATCCCGCACGCCGAGCTTGTCATCGGCGATTCCCATATCAATGTAACGGGGGAATGGCCCGAGGGTGGGCGATTCAGCGCTGAAACGCTGGGAAGTTCCCCGATCTCGATGTCGGTTCAGGTGCCGGATGTGGACGCATTTGCCAGGCATGCGGAAGCTGAGGGCATGACTCTGGTGCTTGCACCGCGAAATCAGTTCTATGGACATCGAGACGCGACGCTGAAGGATCCGTTCGGGTACACCTGGAGCGTGTTCACGGTGAAGGAAGAGATGTCGGCTGAGGAGATGCGCCAGCGTATGCAGGGCCTTAGCCGGGGCCCGGAGCGTGGTCGGACACCGACCGGCGGGGGAGGAGTGACACCGGTCCGTCCGGGATTCCGGATGGTGACACCATACCTCGTAGCTGCGAATGGCCCAGCGATGCTCGATTTTGCAAAGGAAGTTTTCCACGCCGAAGAAACCTTGCGAGCGGTGATGCCAACGGGCGTGCACGGGGAAGTACGAATTGGCGACTCGCTGATCATGATGGGTGGCGGGATTCCCGGCAAGAAATTCCCTGGCACGATGCAGCCCGGTGCTCTGCACGTCTATGTCGAAGACGCTGACGCCGCCTGTGAGCGTGCGGTTAGTGCTGGTGCGACTCTCGTGGATCCGATGCAGGATCAGGAGTACGGCGAAAGGTCTTGCACGATTAAGGATGCGGCAGGGAATTTCTGGTACATCGCGACGCACCAGGGCGAAAGCTACATCCCGCAGGGATTGCAGAGCGTGAATCCGTATCTGCATCCGCGGCGCGCGGAGCCGCTGATCAGCTTCCTAAAGCGTGCATTCGGGGCCGAGGAAGTAGCGAAGTACGCTTCACCCGATGGCGTTGTGAACCACGCGGTGATTCGCCTGAACGATTCGGTACTGGAGATGGGTGAGGCGCACGACAAGTATCAGCCGATGCCAGCGATGTTCTACCTGTATGTCCCGGATATGGAGGCGGTATATCGCCGGGCTTTGGCGGCGGGTTCCAAGTCATTCCAGGAGCCGACGGACCAGCCGTACGGGGACCGCAATGCTGGCGTGGCGGATGCGTTCGGGAACAAGTGGTATATCGCGACGCACATTAAGGATGTGAGCTAAATCGGTTCGCATGAAAAGGGGCGGAGGTGATCCGCCCTTTTGTGTCTCGTAGTGTGTCTGGCTATTGCGCTTTCGGAATGACGACTACTGTGATTCCGTAGCGCGGAAGAAGTACGTCACGTGGGAAAGAGACAGATCGAAAATGGGAAGAAGTCGGCGAAACCAACCTTTTGGATTTCTCGGCACGGAATATGGATTCACGGAAAAGTCGTCCGAGTGCAGGAGTAAGAGCTGCAATTCAGACATTGGAATCAACAGGGTGTGCGCGTGAGAGTGGTATTCACCGTGCGAACGTGGTACGAAAGCTTGTTCGCGGATTCCAATAAGACGGGTTTTATATACCGAAGCCATCCGCTGGCTCACACGGTACGAGTCCACCCTTGCGGCGTGGATCAACGGAAGGGTTAGCCCAAGAAACGCTTGGATGTGAATTAAAAGGAAAAAAAGCCGAAACTTGAGTGCAAAGGGCCTGTTGACAGCAGTAATCGAATTGGACCTTCTAGTGCTTGGTCCATGGGACGTTTACGATTCGATGCCCGACCTCAGAACTTTATTACGATTCCGGCGGAAACCCTGCCCTGACGATCTTGGTGTTGGTCGCCGAACTTAGTCATAAGCCAATCTGCCTGCACCAGGCGAAGTGCGATCCCTTTCCGAAATCCGATGTCTAAACCGCCGCCCAGGAACATGGCAAAAGCGTTGTCCCTGATCCCTCCAGCCGCAGCCGTAGCGCCGCCGAATAAGGCGTGCACAAAGGGCTGAACTACTGGTAGGCGCGCGCTGATTACGGGACCAACGGTATAGGTGTAAACCGAAGAATTAGCTCGTCGCGAATTGTACACACCGCTGAAGTCACCTGTGATTCCCAGAACGTGTTTGAAGTTTCCCGTCAACGAGGCGTTCCAGCCTACGGCGTTATAGCTGGTCTGCAGATGCTCGAATTGGGCTCCTCCGAAGATTTCCACTCTTTGCGCAAATGCAGGTGCGCACAGCGCTCCGGCGAGCAGGATTGTGTGTATGACTTGTTTCCTCATCGAATCCTTCCTTGAGAAAGAACCGCAAGCGTTTCGAATGATTCTTGATTACCTACAATACGATCCAATCTCAGCCTAAGTTGCGCGTGGCGATGCTAGACCTGTCAAAAGTTATAGCCGGGCCGTCAAAACAGGGAATTGCGACTGGATAGTTGGCGTAAGATCCCATTGCGCTCAAAACCCGTCGGTGAGTGTACCGCCTGGTTACGTCAATGATGGTGTGGCACGGAATGGATGTTGGGCTGGCTGATGCAAGAGGTATTTTTATCCTGCGATTGCTACGGAATGATCTTCGCGTCTATGGGGTACGCGCGCAAGCACAGTAGTGCCACGACCAGGTTCCGATTGGATGGACAACTCTCCATTCACCAAACGGAGCCGCTCACGCATGCTGATCAGGCCGAGCCCCCGACCATTGATCGCGTGCCGCCAATCGAAACCAATTCCTGAGTCACTGACAACCAAACGGATGCCATCCCCAGTTCCGTGCACTTCCGCTGTGAAGTCCTGCGCACCGCTATGTTTTACAGCATTCTGCAAAGCTTCCTGAAGGACTCGAAATAAGCAGAGTGAGATCTCCTTCGGAAGTGCGGCCGGGACATCCGAATGTTTGAATTCAACTCGGACATTGCGCCGTTTACACAACTCACTGCAGAAGCTCCTAGCCGCAGACAGCAGACCAAGGTATTCGAGCTTCGAAGAATGAAGACGATGCGAGAGCGCCTGAATGTCGTCCCCAAGGTCGAAGGCGCGCCGCCATGCAAGCTGGACGCACTCGTGCAAATCGACCACCGAGCCAGGAGCCTGATGATCGCAGCTTTCTAGTTCAACGCATAGCAATGCGACCCGTTGCCCGATGTCATCATGCAGTTCCCTTGCAATCCGTGTACGTTCTTCTTCATGAGCCTCGATCAACCTGCGCCCCACACTGGCAAGAGCTTCCTCGGCCCGCCTTCGAGCGGTGATGTC
>Ga0136846_1221224_pt1 | contig 62854 bp, 29 predicted proteins | sample HopSoiMetagenom2_FD_96841 | JGI IMG/M metagenome (GOLD analysis project Ga0136846, IMG submission 96841) | Grasslands soil microbial communities from Hopland, California, USA - 2 Assembly 2016 (version 4) | ecosystem: Environmental > Terrestrial > Soil > Grasslands | place: USA: Hopland... | reverse complement strand
GCGACGCCGCTCGCGTCGAGGAAGGCCTCGACCTCGGCGGGCACGGGGCCGGCGGCGGCGAGGGCCACCCAGGCGCGGGGGCGGGCGAGGTCCAGCATGTCGACGATCCGGGCGGCGGGGTAGGCCGGATCGAGCACCACGAAGGCGGCACCGGCCTCCAGCACGCCGAGCACGGCCTGGGCCAGGGGGGCGCTGCGGTGGGCCCAGATCGCCACCCGGTCCCCGCGCTCGATCCCGGCCGCCCGCAGCCCGGCGGCGAGGCGGCTCACGGCCGCGGCCAGCTCGCCGTAGGTCCAGGTTCCGTCGTCGTCCTGCACCGCGGGCCGCTCGGGGTGGCGGCGGGCCCGCTCGGCGAACAGCTCGTGCACGGCCCCCACCCACTCATCGCTCTGGGGCGCCGTGGGATCTGGCAGCAGGGCCGCGGCCTCGGGGGTGAGCAGGGAGAAGCGGTCGAGGGGGGCCTCGGGGGATGCCACCGCCTGGGTCAGCACGGCGGCGAGCTGGCGCAGCATCTCCTCCATGCGCGGGGCGTCGAACAGGTCGGCGTTGTAGACAACGTCGAGGAAGATGCCGTCCGGGATCTCCGCGGCATAGACGGTGAGGTCGAACTTGGATTCGGCTTCGGCGCCCGGCAGGGGATCGACCGTGAGGCCTCCGGGCAGGGTCGCCCCGAGGTCGGGGAAGCTCAGCAGGTTGAAGAAGACCTGGAAGAGGGGGGTGCGCGACAGATCGCGCTGGGGCTTGAGCTCGGCGAGGAGCTTCTCGAACGGCACCTCCTGATGGGCGTAGGCGCCCACGGCCGCGTCGCGCACCCGGCCCAGGAGCTGCCGAAAGGTGGGGTTGCCGGAGAGGTCGGCGCGCAGGACCAGGGTGTTGAGGAAGCAGCCGATGAGCCCCTCCAGGTCGGTGCGGACGCGGCCGGCCACGGGCGTACCCACCAGCACGTCGTCCTGACCACTGAGGCGGGAGAGCAGCAGGTCGAAGCCGGCGAGGAGGGCCATGAACAGCGAGCCGCGGACGCCGGCGGCCAGCCGGCGCAGGCCGTCCGCCAGGTCCGCGGGCAGCCGGCGCTGGACGCGGCCGCCGCGGAAGGTCTGGAGGGGCGGGCGCGGCCGGTCGAGGGGGAGGTCGAGGGGCGGCGGATCGTCGCCCAGCCGCTGGCGCCACCAGGCGATCTGGCGCTCCGTCTCCTCCCCCGTCAGCCGCTGGCGCTGCCAGCGGGCGAAGTCGGCGTACTGCCAGGGCAGGGCGGGCAGGGGGGAGGGCAGCCCGGCGGCGAAGGCCGCATAGAGGGTGGTCAGCTCGCGCTTCATCACCTCGACGGACCAGCCGTCCGAGACGATGTGGTGCACGGTCTGGAGCAGCGCGTGCTCGTCGCCGGAGAGCCGGAGCAGGAGGGTGCGCAGGAGGGGTCCGCGGCCGAGGTCGAAGGGCCAGGCGGTCTCCTCCTCGGTCAGCCGTGTGGCCTCGTCCTGACGCAAAGATTCCGGCAGGCCGCCGAGATCCACTAAGGGGAGCGAGGGGAGCGAGCGGGGCTGCCAGGGATCGATGATCTGGACTCCCGTGCCGTCGTGCTCGGCGAAGCGGGTGCGCAGCGCGGCATGGCGGCGCCGGACCTCGTCGAAGCAGCGGGCCAGCACGGCGACGTCCAGGGGACCCCGCAGGCGCAAGGGGCCGGGGATGTTGTAGAGGGCCGTCCCCGGCTTGAGGCGGTCGAGGAACCAGAGGCGCTCCTGGGGGAAGGAGAGGGGCGCCGGGCCGGGAGCGGCCTCGGAGCGCCCGGCTTCGGGCAGGCCCGCGGCGGCCAGGGGGAGGTCCGAGAGGCGCCGTTCCGGATCCGCCAGGGCGGCGGCGAGCAGGACCTCGAAGGCGCGGGCGAGGCGCTCGGCGGTCGTGGCCTCGAACAGCTCGGCGCTGTATTCCAGGACCCCCTTGAAGCCGCGGCCGTCCGGCAGCTCGATCATGACGAGGCTGAGGTCGAACTTGGCGGTGGTAATGGGGAATTCGAGGTCGCGCATCTCGAGATCCCCCGCGGCCAGCGCGGACGCGGGCGCGTTCTGCAGGACGAGGAGGGCCTGGAAGAGGGGTGTGCGGCTGCGCCCCAGGCGCAGCTCTTCGACCAGGCGCTCGAAGGGGAGGTCCTGGTGGGCGAAGGCGGCGAGGGCCACCGCGCGCAGCCGCCCGGCCAGCTCGCGGAAGGTGGGATCGCCGGACAGGTCGCCCCGCAGCACCAGGGTATTGACGAAGAAGCCGATCAGGCCGGCCGTCTCCGAGCGGGTACGGTTGGCGACGGGCGTGCCCACCGCGACGTCGTCCTGGCCGGCGAGGCGGCCGAGGAGGGCCTGCCAGGCGGCGAGCAGGACGATGAACGGCGTCGCCCGCTCCGCCCGGGCGAAGGCCTGGAGCCGCGCCGCGGCGGCGGGCTCGATCGCCACGGGGCAGGCGCCGCCGGCGGAGCCGCGGCGGGGCGGGCGTGGCCGGTCGGTGGGCAGGCGCAGGGGCTGGATGCCCGCCAGTTGCTGGCGCCAGAAGGCGAGCTGCCGCTCCAGCCGCGGACCCTGGAGCCACTGGCGCTGCCAGACGGCGAAGTCGGCGTACTGAATGGGCAGCGGCGGCAATGGCGGCAGGGCGGCCGGGGTGTCCGCCGCCGCGGCCGCGTAGAGGGCCGCCATCTCCCGCACCAGCACGCCGAGCGACCAGCCGTCGCAGACGATGTGGTGGAGGTCGAGGATGGCGACGTGGCGCTCCGGCTCCCACCGCACCAGCAGGGCGCGCAGCAGCGGCCCGGCCGCGAGGTCGAAGGGCCGGAGCACCTCGGCGCGCACGATCCTCTCCGTCTCCGCGCCGCGGGCGGGCTCCGGCACGGCCGCGAGGTCGACGACGGGCAGCGGCACGGCGAGGGCGGGAGCCACCACCTGCACCGGCCGCTCGTCGACCTCGGCGAAGGTGGTGCGCAGGGCCTCGTGACGGTCCGTGAGGTCAGCCAGGGCGCGCCGCAGGGCCGCGGGGCGGAAGGGACCCGCGATCTCCAGCACGGTGGGGACGTTGTAGGACGGATCGCCCGGATGGAGACGGTCGAGGAACCAGAGCCGCTGCTGAGCGAAGGAGAGGGGGAGCGGGTCCGGCCGCGGGACGAGCCGCGGAATGGGGGCGTCGGCCCCTGTGCCCGCAGTGGCTGCGGCATTCGCGGCGGGCCCCAGCGGCAGTCCCTTGCGGGCGCGCAGGCGCTCGAACAGCCGCGCCTTCTCAGCGCGGGAGAGCCCGGCCCAGTGCGGATCGGCCGGCGGCTCGCTCATCCGCCCTCCTGGTCCAGGATCTCGGCCAGCAGCTCGCCGTCCGCCGCCGCCAGCTCGCGCTCCAGGATACGATCCGCGAGGTCGCGCAGGTCGGCGGCGTCGAACACCGTCTGCACGGGCACGTCGAGGTCGTAGCGCTCGCGCAGCCGGGCCACGAGCTGGGTGGCGAGAAGGGAGTGGCCGCCCAGGAGGAAGAAGTTGTCGCGCATCCCCACGCGCTCGATACCCAGCACCTCGGTGCAGACCGCCGCCAGCGCCTCCTCCACCGGCGTCTCCGGCGGCTCGTAGGGCGCCAGGGACTCGGAAAGGACGGCGAAGGGCGGCGGGATCGACTGGACGGAGGAATCAGCCGGCGGGGGGGCGTCCGCCGCCGCCAGCTCGCGCTCCACGATGCGGTCCGCGAGGTCGCGCAGGTCGGCGGCGTCGAAGACCATCTGCAGGGGCACGTCGAGGCTGTAGCGCTCGCGCAGCCGGGCCAGGAGCTGGGTGGCGAGCAGGGAGTGGCCGCCGAGGGCGAAGAAGTTGTCGCGCACCCCCGTGCGCTCCAGTCCCAGCACCTCGGCGCAGGCCGCCGTCAGCGCTTCCTCCACCGGCGTCTCCGGGGGCTCGTAGGTCGCCGGGGACACGGGAGGGGCGGCGGCGAGCGGCGGGAGCGGCTGGAGCGCTGCCTCCCCCAACTCGCGCTCCATGATGCGGTCCGCGAGGTCGCGCAGGTCGGCGGCGTCGAACACCATCTGGACGGGTACGTCGAGGTTGTAGCGGTCCCGCAGCCGGGCCACGAGCTGAGTGGCGAGGAGGGAGTGGCCGCCGAGGGCGAAGAAGTTGTCATGCACGCCCACGCGCTCGATGCCCAGCACCTCGGCGCAGACCGCCGCCAGGAGCTCCTCGACCGGCGTCTCCGGGGGCTCGTAGGGAGCCTGGGACAGGGGGAGGACGGCGGATGACTGCGGGATCGGCTGGAGCGCCTGGACCGGATCATCGGCCGGCAGGGAGCCGTCCGCCGCCGCCAGCTCGCGCTCCACGATGCGGTCCCCGAGGTCGCGCAGGTCGGCGGCGTCGAACACCATCTGGAGGGACACGTCGAGGCCGTACAGCTCCCGCAGCCGGGCGACGAATCGAGTGGCGAGGAGGGAGTGGCCGCCGAGGGCGAAGAAGTTGTCGCACACACTCACACGCTCGGCGCTCTCCAGGCCCAGCACCTCGGCGCAGACCGCCGTCAGCCACTCCTCCACCGGCGTCTCGGGAGGCACGTGGGACTGCGCCGCGGCGGTGCCCTCCGGAGCGGGCAGCGCCCGGCGGTCCACCTTGCCGTTGGGCGTCAGGGGGAGACGGTCGAGGAGCACGAAGACCGTGGGGATATAAGGCTCGGGGAGCCGGGAGGCCAGGTGGCGGCGCAGCTCCCCAGCGTCGGGCGCAGTATCAGGCACAAGCTCGGAGGCGGCCGTCACATAGGCCACCAGCCGGCGGTCCCCGGGCCGGTCCTCGCGCACCGCGGCAACTGCCACCACCGCCTCGCCCACGGCCGGATGGGCGGTCAGCGCCGCCTCGACCTCGCCCAGCTCGATCCGGTGCCCCCTTATCTTCACCTGGCCGTCGCGCCGGCCGAGGAACTCCAGCACGCCCGCTCGCCAGCGGACGAGGTCGCCCGTGCGATAGAGGCGGCCGCCCGGCCGCGGACCGAAGGGATCGGGGAGGAACCGCTCCGCCGTCAGCTCCGGCCGGCCGAGATAGCCGCGAGCCACGCCGTCGCCGCCCGCGAACAGCTCGCCCCAGACCCCCTCCGGCACCGGCCGCAGGGCCGCGTCGAGCACGTAGACCCGCGTGCCTCCGATGGGGCGGCCGATGGGCACCGGCCCGGCGCCATCTGCGACGTCGGCAGAGACCAGGGTCCGGCAGGCCGTGAACGTCGTGTTCTCCGTCGGGCCGTAGCCGTTGATCAGCGCGACGCCGGGCAGGGCCTCCAGGGCCCGGCGCACGTGCGCGGGCGACAGCACGTCGCCGCCGGCCAGGAGCTGGCGCAGGGGGCGCAGGGCCTGCGGCCGCTCGTCCACCATCTGGTGGAAGAGGCCGGCGGTGAGCCAGAGGGTGGTCACGCCGTGGCGGGCGATGGCCTCGCCGATCTCGTCCAGCGACGCGCGGCGGCCGGGGAACAGGACCAGGCGCCCGCCGTTCAGGAGCGGCGCCCAGATCTCCAGCGTCGCGGCGTCGAAGGCCAGGGGGGCGAGCTGCAGGAACGTCTCCTCCGGCCCCAGGTGGGCGAAGCCGGAGCCCCGGACCAGCCTGACGACGTTGCGGTGGGTGACGGCGACCCCCTTGGGTGTGCCGGTCGAGCCCGAGGTGTAGGTCACGTAGGCGAGCTGGTCCGGGGCGACGGGCGGCGGCGGGAACGCCGTGCCTTCGTCGTCCGCCTCGTCCTCCTCCTCCTGTGGCAGCGGCACGGCTCCGGCATCGGCGAGGAGGAAGGCCCGGCGCTCCGGCGGGAGCTCGGGGTCCAGCGGCAGGTAGGCGCAGCCGGCCTGGAGGATGCCGAGCAGGCTCGCGACGAGGTCGAGCGACCGCTCGCCCGTCACCGCCACCCGCGTCTCGGGCAATATCCCGCGGCGCCGCAGACGGGCGGCGACGCGGCCGGCGCGCGCCGCGAGCCCGGCGTAGGTCAGCGCCGCGTCGCCGAGGACGACCGCGACGGCGTCCGGCGTCCGCGCCGCCTGCCCGGCGAACAGGCCGTGGATCGTCGCCTGGCGCGGGAAGGCCGGCGCGGCGCCGCTCCACTCGGAGAGGATCTGCCGGCGCTCCCCTTCGCCCAGCAGCGGCAGGTCCTCCAGGAGAGTGCCGGGCACTGCGGCGATCCCGGCCAGCAGGTTGCGCAGGTGCCCCAGCAGGCGCTCGACGGTGGCGGCGTCGAACAGGTCGGTGGCGTACTCCACCTGGCCGGCGAGCCCGTCCTCCGCCTCGAACAGGGTGAAGGTGAGGTCGAACTTGGTGGTGGCGCTCGCGACGCTCAGGGGCTCGAGCACGAGGCCCGGCACCTCCAGGGCGGTGAGGCGCACGTTCTGAAAGGCCAGGGCGGCCTGGAACAGCGGGTGCCGCGACAGATCGCGACGCGGCTTCAGCTCCTCGACCAGACGCTCGAAGGGGAGGTCCTGGTGCTCGAAGGCGTCGAGGCAGGTGCGCCGCACCCGGGCGAGCAGATCCTCGAAGCTGGCGGCCCCGGCGAGCCGCACGCGCAGCGCCAGGGTGTTGACGAACATGCCGATCAGCCCCGCGAGCTCGGGCGCCGGGCGGTTGGCGATGGGCGAGCCCAGCACGACGTCGTCCTGGCCCGTCCAGCGCGAGAGGAGGACGCCGAGGGCGGCGGTCATCGTCATGAAGGGCGTGGCGCCCCGGGCCCGGCCCAGGGCCTGGAGACCGCGGCTCAGCTCGCTCCCGAGGGCCAGCGGCAGGCTGGCGCCGCGGAAGCTCTCGACGGGGGGCCGCGGCCGGTCGGTGGGCAGCTCCAGGGCGGGCGGCGCGCCTGCCAGCTCCCGCCGCCAGAAGGCGAGCTGGCGTTCCAGCTCCGCGCCGTTCAGCCACTCCCGCTGCCAGACGGCGAAGTCGGCATACTGCACGGGCAGCTCGGGGAGATCCGCTCCGGCATAGATTTCGGCCACCTCACGGATCAGCACCCCGACCCCCCACAGGTCCGCGGCGACATGGTGGACGGTGACGAGGAGCACGTGATGCTCGGGGGTGATCCGCAGCAGGCGGGTGCGCAGCAGCGGCCCGCGGGCGAGGTCGAACGGCCGCAGGGCCTCTTCGGCTGCGGCGGTCGGAGAGAAATCCTCGACCGGCAGGGTCCAGCCTGAAGGCGCCGCGATCTCCTGGACGGGGCGCGCGCCGCGGCACGGGAACGACGTGCGCAGCACCTCGTGGCGGCGCACGACTGCGGCGAAAGCCCGCTCCAGGGCGGGCACGTCGAGCGCGCCCCGCACGTCGAAGGCCGCGGGCACGTTGTAGGCCGGGCTCCCCGGGGTGAGCTGGTCGAGGAACCAGAGGCGCTCCTGGGCGAAGGAGAGGGGCAGGTCGCCGTCCCGGCTGTCCCGGGAGACGCGGGCAATGGGCGGCCGGGCGCGGTGCGAATCGCCGCCCGCCCGGGCCTGTTCGACGAGCCGCGCCTGGGCCGCCACGGTGGGCGCCTGGAAGATCGCGCGCAGCGGCAGCTCGACGCCGAGGGCCTCCCGGAGCCGCATCACGAGCTGGGTGGCGAGCAGCGAGTGCCCCCCGAGGTCGAAGAAGCTCCGCCGCGCGCCGACCACACGCTCGACCCCCAGCACGTCGGCCCAGAGAGCGGCGATCTCCCGCTCCAGCTCAGTGCCTGGCTCTACGTCCGATTCGACAGCCTCCTCCTGGCCGGGACGGAATCCGGGGCCGGCGAGGGCTCGGCGGTCCACCTTGCCGCTGGCGTTGAGGGGCAGCGCCGGCAGCGCCACGAAGGCGGCGGGGACCAGCGGCTCGGGCAGGCGCCGGCGCAGGCCGTCGCGCAGCCCGGCGACCGAGGTGGCAAGCCCTTCGGGGGTCACGTAGGCCACCAGCCGGCGGTCGCCGGGGCGGTCCTCGCGCAGCAGTACCGTCGCCTGGCGCACTCCCGGCAGGGCGGCCAGGGCGGCCTCGATCTCGCCCGGCTCGACGCGGAAGCCCCGCACCTTGACCTGGAAGTCGAGCCGGCCCAGGTATTCGAGAGCGCCGTCCGGCAGCCATCGCGCCAGGTCCCCCGTGCGATAGAGGCGCTCGCCGGCGAGGCCGCTCACGGCGTCGGGGACGAAGCTCCCGGCCGTGAGGTCCGGCCGGCCGAGATAGCCGCGGGCGAGCTGTACGCCGCCGATGCACAGCTCGCCCGCGGCGCCGAGGGGGACGGGCCGCCGCTCGCGGTCCAGCAGGTGGATGCGGGTGTTGGCCACCGGCCGGCCGATGGGCACCCGCGCGCCGGCCGCGGCGCGGCAGTCCCAGGACGTCACGTCCACGGCGGCCTCGGTGGGGCCGTAGAGGTTGTGCAGCTCGACGCCGGGCAGGCGCGCCAGGCAGCGCTGCCGCAGCTCCAGGGAGAGGGCCTCGCCGCTGGCGATGATCCGCCGGAGCGAGGGGAGGCGCGCCGCGAGGTCCGGCTCCTCCAGGAACGCCTGGAGCATGGAGGGGACGAAGTGCACGGTCGTCACCCCCTCTGCCGCGATCGTCCGCACCAGGTAGGCCGGGTCCTGGTGGCCGCCGGGCAGGGCCATCACCAGCCGCGCGCCCGTCATCAGCGGCCAGAAGAATTCCCAGACCGAGACGTCGAAGCCGAGCGGGGTCTTCTGCAGCACCCGGTCGTGCGCTCCCAGCCCGTAGGCCTCCTGCATCCACAGCAGCCGGTTGCGGATGCCGCCATGGGTGTTGACCACCCCCTTGGGCCGGCCGGTGGAGCCGGAGGTGAAGATGACGTAGGCGGCGTTGCCCGCGGTGATGGCGCAGGCGGAGCTGACGCCGCTCGGCAGGCGCTCCGCGGCCCCCTCCCCGCCCAGCCGCTCCGGGGTCAGCACCAGGCGCACGTCCGCCTCCTCCAGGAGCAGGGCGAGGCGCTCGGCCGGGCTCGCGGGATCGACGGGCACCCAGGCGCCACCCGCCTTGAGGACGGCGAGCAGGGCCACCACCATCTCCAGCGAGCGCTCCAGGCGGACGCCCACCCGCACCTCCGGGCCCACGCCCAGCGACCGCAGGCGCCGGGCGAGGCGGTTGGCGGCGCGGTCGAGCTCGCGGTAGGAGAGGCTCGCGCCCTCGAAAGTCACGGCCACGGCCTCCGGCGTGCGGTCCACCTGGGCCTCGACCAGCTCGTGGAGGCTCTCGCCGGAGGGGTGGGAGACCGCGGTGGCGTTCCACTCAGCGAGCATCTGGTGGCGGGCCGGGGAGGTGAACGCCGGCAGCGCCGACAGACGCAGGCCGGGATCGGCGGCCGCGGCGTCCAGCAGGGCGGCGAGCCCCTCGGCCATGCGGGCCACGGTGGTGCGATCGAAGAGGTCGGCGTTGTACTCGACGGGGCCGGCGACGTGGTCCGCGTGCTCGACGAGGCCGAACATCAGGTCGTAGGCGGCGCTGCCGTTGTCGATCTCGAGGCTCTCCAGGGCGAGGCTCCCCAGCCGCGGCTCGCCGCCGCCGCCGTGAGCCTCGAGGAGCTGCACCACGGTCTGGACCACGGGCATGCGGCTGGCGTCCCGCTCCGGCTGCAGGGCCTCCACCAGCTTGCCGAACGGCAGGTGCTGGTGGGCGAAGGCGCCCAGGGCCGCGGCCCGCGCCCGGCCGAGCAGCTCGCGGAACGTGGGATCGCCCGCCAGGTCCACGGCCAGGGGAAGCTGGGTGACGAAGAAGCCGAGGAGGGGAGCCACCTCGGGCCGGCTGCGGTTGGCGTTGATGGTGCCGACGATCAGCCGTTCCTGGCCCGAGAGGCGGTGGAACAGGGCCGCGGAGAGGGCGAGGACGGCCATGAACCGCGTCACCCCCTCGCGCCGCGCCAGGGTCCGCAGGGCCTCCGTCAGCGCCGCGTCGAGGAATACGGGCTGGCGGCCGCCGCGCGACGTCTGCTCTGGCGGCCGGGGGCGGTCGCCGGGGAGGTCGAGCACCAGGGGGAAGCCGCGGAGCTGCTCGCGCCACCAGTCGAGCTCCTGCTGGAGGACCTCGCCTTGCAGCCAGCGGCGTTGCCAGACGGCGAAGTCGACGAATTGGATGGGAAGGGACGGCAGGGACAGCAAGGACGGCAGGGACGAGTAGAGCAGAGCCAGCTCGCCCCAGAAGAGCTGGAAGCTGACCAGGTCGCTGACGATGTGGTGGACCGTCAGGATGCACACGTGCTCGCGCGGCGAGAGCCGCGCCAGGGTCGCCCGTACCAGCGGTCCGCGCTCCAGGGAGAAGGGGCGCCGGGCGTCCTCGTGCGCGAGGGCCAGGACCGCGGCCTCGCGGCGCTCGGGCGGCAGGCCCCCCAGGTCCACCAGCGGCAACCGCAGCCGCAGCTCTGGCGCCACCCGCTGCACCGGCCGGCCGTCGACCAGCGGGAAGGTGGTGCGCCAGGCGCCGTGGCGGTCGAGAGTGCCGTCGAGGGCCGCCTCCAGCGCCGCGGCGTCGAGATCGCCCGCCAGCCGCGTGGCCGTGATCATGTTGTAGGAGCTGCTCGCCGGATCGAGCAGGTAGAGGAACCAGAGCCGCTCCTGGTCGAAGGTCAGGGGCCAGTCGCCCACGCCGCGCGGACCGCTCACCCGCTCGATGGGGGGCGGCGCGACAGGCACTGCTTGGCGTTGTTTCTCGCGCAGGGCCTCGAACAGGGCCCGCTGCTCGGGAGTCAGCGAGGCGAGGCGGTCCGCGACGCTCATGCCGCCGCCTCCGCGTCCGCGAGCGCCGGGAGCTCGGACAGCCGGAGGTCCGGATCGGCTGTCACCCGCTCCAGGATGCGGCGAAAGAGGACCAGCCAGCGCTCCACCGTGGCCTGGTCCAGGACGTCGGCGTTGAATTCGATCGCGCCGGAGAAGCCGAGGTCCTCGTAGTTGTAGAGCCCGAACAGGAGGTCCCAGCGGGAGTTGCCGTCGTAGAGCGGCACGGCGGCGGAGTCGAGGCTGCCGGCGCTGGCGTGGCTCTGGCCTTCGAGGACGAGGAGGAGCACCTGCACGACAGGGAAGCGGCTCGCGTCCGGCTCGATCTCCAGGGCCTCCACCAGCTTGTCGAAAGGCATGTTCTGGTGGCCGTAGGCGAGGACGGACGCCTTCTTCACCCGTGCCAGCAGCTCGTGGAAGGTGGGATCGCCCGCGAGGTCCACGGCGAAGGGGACCTGGGTGAGGAAGAGCCCGGCGACCGCCTCCAGCTCCGGCCGCGGGCGGTTGGCGCTGTTGGAGCCGACGACGAGCTTGTCGCGGCCGGTGAGGCGGAAGAGGAGGGCGTCCACCAGGGCGAGGAGGGCCATGAACGGCGTCACCCCCTCGCGGCGGGCGAGGGCGCGCAGCCGGTGGGCGGCCTCGGGACCGGTCGAGAACGGGACCATGCCGCCGCGCTGACTCTGCACCGCCGGCCGCGGCCGCCGCGGCCGGTCGCCCGGCAGGCCCCCCGGCAGGTCGAGGACGAGTGGAAAGCCGGCCAGCTCGCGCCGCCAGAACTCCGTGTACTCGGCCAGGATCTCGCCGCTCCACCACCGCCGCTCCCAGACGGCGTAGTCCGGGAACTGCAGCTCGGGCTCGGGGAGAGGGCTCGCGAGGCCGGCGCGGGCCGCTTCGTAGAGCACCATCATCTCGTGCATCACGACCTGGAAGGTGATCCAGTCGGTGACCGTATGGTGGAGGGTCAGCAGGCAGAGGTGATCACCGGGCCCGAGGCGGACCAGGGTGGCCCGCACCAGTGGTCCGCGCTCCAGGTCGAAGACCGCCCGCGTGCGGTCGAACAGGGCGCGGAGCCCCTCCCCTTCCCGCAATTCATTGGGCAGGGGCGGCAGGGCGCTGACGTCGATCAGCGGCAGGACGAGGGAGATTCGCGCGGCCACCCGCTGCACGGGGCGGCCGTCGACCAAGGGGAAGCTGGCGCGCAGGGCGGCGTGGCGGCGGACGATCTCCCGCAGGGCCGCCTCCAGGGCGGGCACGTCCAGCTCGCCCCGCAGCCGGCTGGCGGCGTCGACGTTCCAGGAGACCAGGCTCGGGTTGTCCCGGTGCAGGCGCCAGAGCCGCTCCTGGTCGATGGAGAGGGGCCAGTCGCCGGCCGACGTGGGACCTGTGACGCGGGGCACCGGCGGCGGAGCCGGCGGCCCGGCGGCCTGCTGCTTGCGGCGCAGGGCCTCGAACAGCGCCCGCTGCTCCGGCGTGAGGGCGGAGAGGCGGTCCCTGACCTGATCAAAACCGGTCAATGCACAGTCTCCATCTCCGCCAGCTTCTGCGCCGCCTCCTCAGGCGAGAGCTCCTCCACCAAGGCGAGGAGGGCTTCCAGGTCCTCCTCGCTCTCCTCGCCTTTCGCGCGGGCCACGGCCTTGGCCAGCTCGGCGATGGTGGGCGACTCGAAGAGGGCCGTCACCGGCAGGTCGGCCGCCAGGCGGTTGCGGATCTGGGTCACCATCTGGATGGCGAGGAGCGAGTGGCCGCCCAGCTCGAGGAAGCTGTCGTCGACGCCCAGGGGGGCGATGCCGAACAGCTCCTCCCAGAGGGTGGCCAGAATGGTTTCGCGCTCGTTGCGGGGCGCCGTGTAGGGGGTGGAGAGGTCCGGCCGCGGCGCTCTTTCTCCGCCGGGGCCGCCCTGGCCGCCGTGGGCCGCGCCCATCTGCGCGAGGAGGGTCTCGGCCGTCACCGCGTCGGCCTCGGCGATCATGCCGTGCACGTCGCGCGAGGCGATCACGGCACGGGGGAGGTCCGTGGCGAGCAGGCGGCGGAGGGCCTCGCCGCTCCTCTCGGAGGAGACGCCCCAGGCGTCCAGGCTCTTCTGGACCTCGTCCGGCTGAAGGCCAGCGACGCCCCCGGCCGCGGCGGCGACCAGCCAGCCGTCCCACTGGTAGGGGTCCCAGTGGGCCGCCACGGTCCGGGTGCCACCTCCGGCCGCCCGGCGCTGGGCCAAGACGTCGAGGAAGGCGCCGGCGGCGGCGAGGTCGAGCTGTCCCAGGCCGCCGGTGAAAGCCAGGGTGGAGGACATCAGGAGGAGGAAGGCCGGCGGCTCGGGTGTGGTGTCCACAGCTTCTAGCCAAGAGACCGCGCCCCGCGTGGCGGGATCGATCGCCGCCTTCAGGGACTCGGCCGTCTTGAGCTGGATCAGGCCGCCGGTGAAGGCGCCACCGGTGTGGAAGACGCCCTGGATCGGCCCGAGGGCGGCGCGGGCCGCGGTGAGAACCTCGGCTGGCTCGCCCTGGGGGACGGCGACGATCCCGGGACCGACCGCCTCGCCGGGCATCGCCACCCGGGCGCCGAGCTCGTTCACCAGGAACGCGGCCAGGGCCGCGCCGTGGCGGCCGTCCGTGATCAGGTAGGCGGCTCCCGGCTTGAGGAGCGAATCGCCGGAGGCGCTCAAGGGAACCGGCGCGAAGTCCTGCACCCAGCGCTGTCGCCCACGATAAGCCACCGTGCCGCCGCCGGCCGCGGCGCCCCGCCGGGCCTCGGCGAGGAGCTGGTCCACGAGGCGCTCCGGAGAGGCAGAGGCCAGGGAGACGTCGACGCTGGCGCAGCTCAGCCGCGCCGACTCCTGGTGGATCACCCTCACGGCGCCCAGGACCGTGGCCTTGGCCGGATGAACCGGATCGCCGTCCATGACCTCATGGAGGCCGTTGGCGATGACCGTGATGTGCATCGGCTCCGGCTCGCCCCCGCGGGCGGTGACGGCCTGCTCCAGCCGCACGAGGCTCAGCAACCCCGCGGCCTGGGCGTCGTCGTACGAAGGCTCCGCCGCCGTCACGCCCTGGAGGTGGAGGATGTTCGCGGGCAGCCGGCCGCCGCTGGCGAAGAGATCGTGGTCCTGGCTCCCTGGGGGAACCGTGGCCACGGCGCGCCCTTCCTGGCGCAGCCGTTCCGCGATCCGCTCGCCCAGGCCGGTTTCGTCAAGAAAGATCAGCCAGCCGCCATCCGCCGCCGCCGCGGGCGAAGTCGTCGCCAGGGGGACCTGCTGCCACGACGGCGCCCAGAACCAGTCGGCAATGTCCGCGATATCGGATCGGGACGAAGCGTCCACAGTCGGGGCGCTGCCGCGGGCCGGGGGATCGATCCAGTAGCGCTGGCGCTCGAATGGGTAGGTGGGGAGCCGCACCCGGCGCCGTTGCTCGCCGGCGAAGAGACCGGCGGGATCGAAGCGGGCGCCGGCCGTCCACAGGCGGCCGAGAGCCTCGAGGAGGAGCGCCGTCTCGTCGCCCTCACCGGCCCGGCCCAGAGTGGTCGCGGCAACCGGGGCCGCGGTGCCGAGCTGGCGAACCAGCGTGGAGAGGGTGGCGCCCGGCCCCACCTCCAGCATCACGCGGTCCGGCTCGCGCAGCAGCTCGGTGAGCCCCTCGGCGAAGCGCACGGGCTGCGTCATGTGACGGGCCCAGTAGCCGGGGTCGGCGAGGTCCTCGGCGGTGATCCAGGTGCCGGTGACGTTGGAGACGTAGGGGATGGCCGGCGCTGAGGTCGACAACGTGCGGGCGATCCCGGTCAGCGGCGCCACGGCCGGCGCCATCATCCGCGAGTGGAAGGCGTGCGTGGTGGTGAGGCGCAGGCAGGCGACGCCGCGGCTGGAGAGGAGCGACTCCGCCGCCGCGACCGCCGCCTCGGGACCGGCCACGACGCAGAAGTGGGGACCGTTGGTGGCCGCGAGCGACAGATTCTCGTCCAGCAGCGGCCGCACCTCGGCCTCCGGCAGCGGCACGGCCAGCATGGCGCCCGCGGGCAGCTCCTGGATGAGCTTCGCCCGTCGCGCCACCAGGGCCAGCGCGTCCTCCAGGGAGAGGACGCCGGCGAGAGTCGCGGCCACGTACTCGCCCAGGCTGTAGCCGATCATCGCCTGAGGGTGAACGCCCCAGGACATCAGCAGCCGGGCCAGGGCGTACTCCACGGCGAAGACGGCGGGCTGAGCGAATTCGGTGCGCGCCAGCCGTTGCCCGGCCGCGTCCAGCGGCGCCGTGTTCCGTTGCACCATGGCGCGAAAATCGGGACCGGACGAGCGGGGCACCGAAGCGAACAGTACGTCGCGGACGTCGACCCCGAGATGGGGCGCCAGGATCTCCGCGCAGCGGTCGACCTCGGCGGCGAAGACGGGCTCGGAATCGTAGAGGTCCCTGCCCATGCCGACCGCGTGGTCGCCCAGGCCGGGGAACAGGAACACGACCGGCCGCTCGCTCCCCTCGAAGTTGCCGCGGGCGCCTTGGGACCCGCGCAGGGCGGCGACGGCCTCGGCGCGGTCCCCGCAGACCACGGCCCGCCGCTTGGAGAACGCCTTGCGTCCCATCTGCAGGGTGAAAGCGACATCGGCCAAGGGGGAGAGATCCAGATCCTCGCTCTCCAGCCGGTCCGCCAAACGCCGGCAGGCTGCGTCCAGGGCCGTCTCTGTGCGGGCCGAGACGGTGAGGAGCTGCCAGGGCCGCGAGGGACCCGAGGGCGCGGCCGGCGGCGCCTCCTCCAGCACGGCGTGGACGTTGGTTCCGCCCAGGCCGAAGGAGCTCACCGCCGCCCGCCGGGGCGAACGGTCCGCCGGCCAGGGCAGGGCGCGGGTGGGGACGTGGAACGGTCCGAAATCGCACTGCGGGTTGGGCCGCTCGAAGTGCAGGCTGGGCGGGATGGTGGCGTGCTGGAGGGCCAGGGCCGTCTTGATCAGACCGGCCATGCCCGCCGCCGTGTTGAGGTGGCCGACGTTGGTCTTCACCGAGCCCAGGGCGCAGGAGGCCGTGCCGCCGGCCGCGGCGAAGGCTTGGGCGAGGGCCGTCACCTCGATGGGATCACCCAGCGCCGTGCCGCTGCCGTGCCCTTCGACGTAGGCGATGGAGGCGGGCTCGACCCCGGCCATCAGCAGGCTCTCGGTGATCACCTCCGCCTGCCCCTCGACGCTGGGAGCGGTGAAGCCCACCTTGCCGGCGCCGTCGTTGTTCACCGCCGAGCCGCGGAGGACGGCGTAGATGCGGTCGCCGTCCGCCAGGGCGTCGGCCAGGCGCTTGAGGACCACGACGCCGGCGCCGTCGCCCACCACCGAGCCGCCGGCCGCGGCGTCGAAAGCCCGGCAGTGGCCGTCCGGCGAGGCGATCCCCCCCTCCTGATAGAGATAGCCGTCCTTCGACGGCAGGGCGATCGACACCGCTCCGGCGAGGCACAGGTCGGCCTCGCCCGAGAGCAGGCTCTGGCTCGCCATGTGGACGGCCGTGAGGCCGGTCGAGCACGCCGTCTGCACCAGCACGCTCGGCCCCTTGAGATCGAGCTTGTAGGAGAGGCGGGTGGCCAGGAAGTCGCGGTCGTTGAGCAGCATGGCCTGGAGGGGGCCCACCGCCGCCAGCAGGCCGGCGTTGGGTAGCAGGTTGGAGAACAGGTAGGAGCTGGCGCCGGAGCCGGCGTAGACGGCCGCCCGGCCGCCCGCGCGCTCCGGGTGCTCCAGGTGCTCCAGACATTGGCCCGCGTCCTCCAGGGCCTCCCAGGCGCATTCGAGGAGGATGCGGTGCTGCGGGTCCATCACCTCGGCCTCGCGCGGCGTGAAGCCGAAGAAGGCGGCGTCGAAATCCTCGACGCCGTCGAGGACCCCGCGGGCGCGGACATAGGCGGGATCGGCCAGCAGCGCCGGGTCCACACCCGCGGCCAGCAGCTCGTCGCCGGTGAAGAAGGAGACCGACTCCACGCCGTCGCGGAGGTTCTCCCAGAACCGCTCCAGGCTCGCCGCGCCGGGGAACCGGCCGGCCATACCGATGATGGCCACGCCCTGGGGCTGGGGACTTTCGCTCATCGACCTGACCTCACTTCTCGTTGCGGCCCCGGCGGCTGGCCCGCGCCTGGCTCATCTGCCGCAGCGACTCCTGGCGGCTGCGGCTACGGGCGCGGGCCGCCTCGACCTTCTCCTGCGGCGCCTCGGCCCGGGGCTCCCCGGCGAGGCGCCGGGCCAGCGATTCGACGGTGGGATGGCGGAACAGCTCGGTGACCGGGACGTCCACCCCGAGCGCCTCCCGCAGGCGGCTGTGCAGCTTGACGATGCGTAGCGAGCTGCCGCCCGATTCGAAGAAATTGTCGTGGACGCCCACCACCGGGAGCTGCAACACCTCGCGCCAGACGGCGCCGATCTGCCGCTCCAGCTCGTTGCGCGGCGCCACGGCCGCGGTCCCCGCGACCCCCACGGACACCGGCGGCGCCGGCAGCGCGTTACGGTCGACCTTGCCATTGGCGGTCAGCGGCAGGGCGTCGAGGAGCGCGAAGGTCCAGGGCACCATGGGCTCCGGGAGCGCCTGGAGCAGGGCCTCGCGCAGCTCGCCCGGGGTCGGGGCCGGCTGGCCGGAGGTCACGACGTATCCCACGAGGCGGTCCTCGCGCGCCACCACCACCGCCTCGCGGATGGCAGGGAGGCGCAGCAGGGCCGCCTCGACCTCCTCCAGCTCGATGCGATGGCCGCGGATCTTGACCTGGAAATCGGCGCGGCCCAGGAACTCCAGCTCGCCGTCCGGCCGCCAGCGGACCCGGTCCCCCGTGCGGTAGAGACGTTCGCCGGCCTCGCCGCCGAACGGGTCGGGCACGAAGCCGTCGGCCGTGGCGTCCGGCCGGCCGAGGTACCCTCGGGCCAGCCCCACACCGCCGACCGCCAGCTCTCCAGGGGTGCCCACCGGTACCGGCCGGAAGGCGGCGTCGAGCACGTAGACACGAGCGTTGGCGATGGGCCGGCCGATCGGCGGCGAGACCGACTCCGGCTCGGCCCTGGCAAAGGTGACGGCCACCGTGCCCTCGGAGGGCCCGTACTGGTTGAAGAAGGCGAACGGCAGGTCCGCCCGCGAGCCACGGTGCAGGCGGTCGCCGCCGGTCGTCAGGATACGCAGCGAGGTCTCCGGGGGCCAGGGCTCGGCGAGCGCCGCCTCGGCGAGCGGCGTCGGCAGATAGCAGACGGAGATCTCCTCGGCCGCCAGCCACCTCACCAGCCTGGCCGGGTCGCGGCGGGTGTCCTCCGCCGGAACGTGCAGGCTGGCGCCCACCGTCAGATAGGGCCAGATCTCGAGGACGGTGGCGTCGAAGCCCGGGGCCGCGACCAGGGTGGACCGGTCGGCCGGGCCCAGGCCGTAGACGCGGCGGTGCCAGGCGACGAGGTTGGCCAGGCCGCGGTGGGAGATCACCACGCCCTTGGGACGGCCCGTCGAGCCCGAGGTGTAGATGACGTAGGCCGCGTTGTCGGCAGTAACCTCGAGATCCTCGCCGCTCTTCTCGTCCTTTTCGTCCCTGCCGTCCTTGCTGTCCTTTCCCCCCTCCTGCAACCGGATCACCCGGGCTCCAGGAGGATCAGGAAACACCAGCCGCTCCTGCGTGACCAGAACACGGACGTCGCCGCCGCTCCAGGCGTCCTCGAGCTGCCACTCCAGGCGCTCCCGCGGATGCGCCGGATCGAGCGGCACGTGGGCGCCGCCGGCCGTCAGCACCGCGAGCTGTGCCACCACCATCTCGGCCGAGCGCTCCATCAGCACCGGCACCCGTGTCTCGGGGCCGACGCCGAGGGCCCGCAGGCGATGGGCGAGCCGCCGCGCCCGCGCCGCGAGCTCGCCATAGGTGAGCCGTACATTGCCCTCCGCCAGCGCTGCCGCCAGGGCCAGGGCCTCGGGAGCCTCCGCGGCCCGCGCCGCCACCTGGAGATGGACCGGCACCTGCGGAGCGAAATCCACCGCCGTCTCGTTCCACTCGACGAGGAGCTGCCGGCGCGCGCCTTCGGGGAGGAGCGGCAGGTCCTCGACGGGCGTGCCGGGCGCGGCGGTCAGGCCCTCCAGGAGGGTCTCGAAATGGCCGAGCAGGCGGGCGGCCGTCGCGCCGTCGAAGAGGTCGGTCCGGTACTCCAGCCAGCCGGCGAGGCCGGCGGACGTCTCGGAGAGGATCAGCGACAGGTCGAACTTCGCCGTGTCCGCCGGCGCATTCTCGGGGACCAGGGAGAGGTCCGGCAGCGCCAGCGCGGCGAGAGGCGCGTTCTGGAAGACCAGGGTGGCCTGGAAGAACGGCGTGCGCGACAGGTCGCGCTCCGGCTGCAGCTCCTCCACCAGCTTTTCGAACGGCAGGTCCTGGTGGGCGTAGGCCTCCAGCGTCGTCTCGCGGAGCTGGCGCAGCAGGTCGCGGCCGGTGCGGGCCTCCCCGAGATTGGCCCGCAGCACCAGGGTATTGACGAAGAAGCCGATGAGCCCCTCGGTCTCCAGCCGGTTGCGGTTGGCGATGGGCGAGCCGATCGCCAGGTCGCGCTGGCCGGAGAGCCGGCCGAGCAGGGCGAGGAGGGCGGAGGCGAGGACCATGAACGGGGTGGCCCCCTCGCGCCGGGCGAGGGCCGCGAGCCGGGCGGCGAGACCGTCGCCGGCGCCGTCCAGGGCGAACGGGCGCTGGGCGCCGCGCGCCGTCATCACCGCCGGCCGCGGGCGATCGGTGGGCAGGTCGAGACCCGCCGGCAGCCCCTGGAGCTGCCAGCGCCAGTAGCCGATCTGCCGCTCCAGCCGTTCGCCGGAGAGCCACCGCCGCTGCCAGGCCGCGAAGTCCGCGTACTGAAGGGTCAGCTCCGGGAGCGGGATCGCCGCGCCATAGAGCGCCGCCACCTCCCGCATCAGCACTCCCAGCGACCACAGGTCGGAGACGATGTGGTGCAGGGTGAGGAGCAGCGCATGGTCGTCCGGCGCCAGCCGCAGGAGCGCGGTACGGAGCAGGGGGCCGCGGGCGAGGTCGAACGGCCGGCGGGACTCCGCCGCGGCGAGGCGGAGGCGCTCGGCTTCGCGGTCCGCGGCCGACAGGCCGGCGAGATCCACCCGGGGGAGCGCCCAGGCGGCGGCCGTCGCGGGCGGCGCGATCTCCTGCGCCGGCTCGCCGCCGCGCTCGGGGAAGACCGTGCGCAGCGTCTCGTGACGGCGGACGACCTCGCGCAGGGCGGCTGCGAGCCGCTCCGCGTCCAGAGGCCCGCGCAGCCGCAGGGCCAGGGGGACGTTGTAGGCCGAGCCGCTCCCGCCCTCGAGCCGGTCGAGGAACCAGAGGCGCTCCTGGGCGAAGGAGAGGGGCGGCCCGGCGGTCCCCTGCGCCGGGCGGTCCGCCGGCAGGATGGGCGCGGGCGCCAGGGCTTCGCCGGCAAGGCCGCTCTCCCGCGCCGCCGCCACCGCCCGCGCCAGCTCCTCCAGGGTGGGGGCCTCGAACAGCCGGCGCAGGGGGAGGTCCACGGCGCAGGCCTCGCGCACCCGCGACACCACCTGGGTGGCCAGCAGGGAGTGGCCGCCGAGCTCGAAGAAGCTGTCGTGGAGCCCGACCCTCTCCACACCCAGGACGTCGCTCCAGATGTCGGCGAGCAGCTCCGCGAGCGGAGTATCGGGCGCCACGTAGCCCGCGTCGCCGCCGGCCGCCTCTTCGGGCGCCGGCAGGGCCCGGCGATTCACCTTGCCGCTGCCGGTCAGGGGGAGGGCGTCGAGCAGCATCCAGAGGGTGGGCACCATGAAGTCGGGGAGGGTCGCGGCGAGGAAGGCCCGCAACTCGGTCCAGGAAGGGACGGGGGTGCCCTCGGGATTCTCGCGGAAGACGCACCAGGCGGCGAGGCGTCTGGCGCCGGCGTCTTCCCCCTGGCCGCGCACGCCCGCCACGGCCTGGAGCACCGCGGGGTGGCGGGCGAGGGCGATCTCGACCTCGGCGAGCTCGACGCGAAATCCTCTGACCTTCACCTGGGAATCGCCGCGGCCCAGGAGCTCCAGGGTGCCGTCCGGCAGCCAGCGGGCGAGGTCGCCCGTGCGGTAGAGGCGCGCGCCCGGGCCGGCCGCGAAAGGCTCTGCGGCGAACGGGTCGGGCACGAAGCGCTCGGCCGTCAGGTCCGGGCGGCCGAAGTAGCCCCGGGCGAGGCCCGCGCCTCCCACGTAGAGCTCGCCAGGGACGCCGGCCGGCACCGCCTCCAGGCCGGGACCGAGTAGGAAGATGCGGGCGTTGTCGAGGGGCCGGCCGATGGACGGCCGCTCGGGCCAGCGGGCCGGATCGCCGTCCAGGGTCAGCCAGGTGGCGGCGTGGGTCTCCGTGGGGCCATAGTGGTTGTGCAGCACGGACCCCGGCAGGGCGGCGAACAGGGCGCGCACCTGGGGGGTGACGTAGAGCTGCTCGCCGGCCGCCATGACCTCGCGCAGGGCGAGGGAAGAAGGGACTTCAGGGACTCCAGGGACTTCAGGGACAAGAAGAAGATCGCCGGGGCGGGAGCCCTCTTCGTCCCTGTAGTCCCTGCTGTCCCTGAAGTCCCTGCTGTCCCTACCTTGGCTTTCCGCCGCCGCCACGGCGAGCTGCTGGAGGGCCACCAGCGGCACGAACAGCCGCTCGATCCGCTCGGCGGCCAGCAGGCGCAGCAGCGCCGGAGCGTCGCGCCGGGTCTCCTCGGAGAGGAGCACCAGCGTGCCGCCCGAGGCCCAGGTGGAGAACGCCTCCTGGAAGGAGACGTCGAAAGCCAGGGGCGCGAACTGGAGGGTGCGCGTCCCCGCCGCCGCGGCCGAGGTGCGGAGCTGCCAGGACAGCATGTTGACAGCCGCCTCGTGGGTCATGGCGACGCCCTTGGGGCGGCCGGTCGAGCCGGAGGTGTAGATGAGGTAGGCGAGATTCTGCGAGCGATTCTGCGGCCCCGTTCCGGGGTCTTCGAGCTCTCCTTCATCCGCGGCTACAGCGGTCATCGCCTCCCGCGTGAGGACGACCGGCGCACCCGCGTCCGCCACCATCAGGCGCCGGCGCTCGGGGGGAGTCGACGGATCGAGCGGCAGGTAGGCCCCGCCGGCCTTCAGGGCGGCGAGGACCGCCACCCACTGCTCCGGCGCACGGTCGAAGAGGATACCGACCGGCACGTCCGGCCCCACGCCCTGGGCCCGCAGCCAGCGGGCGAGGGCGCCGGCCCGGCGCTCCAGCTCGGCGTAGGTCAGCCGGTCCGGACCGCAGACCACGGCGACCGCGTCCGGCGTGCGCGCCGCCTGGGCTGCCACCAGCTCGTGGACCAGCACGCCCTGCCGGTGAGGCAGCGGGTTGCTCCCCCAGGCCAGGAGCTGCTGTTGCTCCGCCGCGGTCAGCAGCGGGAGGTCGGAGAGGCGGGTCTGCGGCGCCGCGACCGCGCCGGCGAGCAGGGTCGCGAAGCGACCCGCCAGGCGGCCGGCCGTGGCGTCGTCGAAGAGGTCGCGGTTGAATTCCAGGCTGCCTTCGCCCTCCCCCAGGTACAGGGTGAGGTCGAACTTGGCGGCGGGGATCTCGACCGCCATCATTTCGGCGGCGATCCCCGGCAGCGCCAGCTCCGGCGCCGGCGCGCGCAGCACGAGCATGACCTGGAACAGGGGCGTGCGCCCCATCTGCCGCTCCGGCGCCAGCTCCTCCACCAGCCGCTCGAAGGGGAGGTCCTGGTGGGCGTAGGCCTCCAGGGTGGCGGCGCGGGCGCGGCGGGCGATCTCGGCGAACGACGGATCGCCCCCGAGGTCGAGGCGCAGCGCCAGGGTGTTGGTGAAGAAGCCGATGAGCCCCTCGGTCTCCAGGCGGTTGCGGTTGGCGATGGGGGCGCCCACCACCAGATCCGTCTGCGATGTCTGCGGCATGTGGCGGGCCAGCAGGGCGTCGAAGGCGGCGAGGAGGGCCATGAACGGCGTCCAACCCTCGCGCCGTCCCTGCGACCGTAGCGCGGCCCCCAGCTCCTCCGGCAGCGAGAAGGGAATCTGGCCGGCTCGCGGCTGCGAGGCAGGGGATCGCGGCCGGTCCGCCGGCAGCTCCAGCTCTCCGGGGGCGCCGGAGAGCACCCGCCGCCAGTGGGCCAGCTCGCCGGCCAGCACCTCGCCGGAGAGCCAGCGCCGCTGCCAGGCCGCGAAATCGGCGTACTGCACCGGCAGGGCGGGCAGGTCCGCTTCCCGGTAGAGCGCCGCCAGCTCCCGCAGCAGGATCGGCAGCGACCAGGCGTCGGAGATGACGTGGTGCATGGCGACCGCCAGCAGGTGATCCTCCTCGCCGAGCCGGAGCAGGGCCGTGCGGGCGAGCGGTCCGGCGGCGAGGTCGAACGGCCGCTGCGCCTCCCCGGCCAGCAGGCGCCGGGCCTCGGCCTCGCGGGTCTCTTCGGATGCCGCAGACAGCGCGGAGAGGTCGATCCAGGGCAGCGCCACGGGCGAGGGATCGAGGATCACCTGCAGAGGCTCGGGGGAGGCGTCGCGGAAGACCGTGCGCAGCGACTCGTGGCGCCGGACGATCTCCGACAGCGCCGCCGCCAGGGCGTCCGGCCGCAGGGGACCGCGCAGCCGCAGGGCGCCGGGGACGTTGTAGGCCGGGCTCTCCGGCTCCAGGCGGTGGAGGAACCAGAGCCGGCGCTGGGAGTAGGAGAGGGGCATCCCCTCCGGCGCCCGCGGCACGGGGACGATCTCCGGGAACGCCGGGCCACCCTGTACCGCCGCCAGCCGCCGCGCCAGGGCCGCCGGCGTCGGCGCCTCGAACAGCACGCCCAGAGGGACCTCCACGCCGAAGGCGGCCCGCACCCGCGACGCCAGCCGGGTGGCCAGCAGCGAGTGGCCGCCGAGGTCGAAGAAGTCGGCGCCCGGCCCGACACCTTCGACGCCCAGCACGTCGGCCCACAGGCCGGCCAGCAGCTCCTCGGCAGCCGAGAGGGGAGCGTCGACCGTCTCTCCCGTGGCCTCCTCGGGTGCCGGCAGGGCGCGGCGGTCGAGCTTGCCGGTGGCCGTCAAGGGCAGGGCGTCGAGGCGGACGAACCGCGACGGCACCATCGTCTCCGGCAGGCTGCGGCGGAGGAATTCGCGCAGGGCGGCCGGCGCGAGATCCGCCTCGACGGCGCCGGGCTTCACCACGATCCAGGCCACGAGCCGCTCGCCGGCGTCATCGGCCGCCACGGCCGCGTCCTGCAATCCGGAGTGGCGGACGAGGGCGGCCTCCACCTCCGCCGGCTCGATGCGCACGCCCCGCACCTTGACCTGCTGGTCGGCCCGGCCGAGAAACTCCAGGGCGCCGTCCGGCAGCCAGCGGGCGAGGTCGCCCGTGTCGTAGAGGCGCTCGCCATCCCCTTGCGGATCGGGGACGAAGCGCTCGGCCGTGAGGTCCGGCCGGCCCAGGTAGCCGCGGGCCACCCCGGGGCCGCCCACGTGCAGCCGCCCCGGCACGCCCACGGGCACGGCCTGGCTGGCGCGGTCCAGCAGATGGATGCGGGCGTTGCCGAGGGGCCGGCCGATGGGCACCCGCCGCGGGTCCTGGCCGGGAGCGCAGACCCAGCGGGTGGTGTCGATGGAGATCTCGGTGGGCCCGTACTCGTTGTCGAGCGGCACGGCTCCCAGGCGGGAGAAGAAGCGGTCCCGCAGCCCGGGCGACAGGGCCTCGCCGCCGGAGAAGACCTGGCGCAGCGTCGTGCAGCCCTCGACCCCCTCCTCGCGCAGGAACGCCGCCAGCATCGAAGGGACGAAGTGGACGAGGGTGACGCCGCGCCTGGCGATCGTCCGCACGAGGTGGGCCGCGTCCTGGTGGCCGTCCGGCCGGGCCAGCACCAGGCGCGCCCCGGCGAGCAACGGCGCGAACACCTCCCAGATCGAAAAGTCGAAGCTGAACGCGGCCTTGAGCAGCACCGCGTCGGCCGGGGTCAGCCGGTAGGTCTCCTGGGCCCAGAGGAGACGGTTGACGAGGCCGCGGTGGGGGAGAGCCACCCCCTTCGGCCGTCCCGTGGAGCCGGAGGTGTAGAGGACGCAGGCGAGGTTGTCCGGTGTTGCCCGTGGGCCGTACGCAAAGCTTTCCTCCCCCTCACCCTCAAACGTCACGATGCGCACGCCGGCCGGCAGGCGATCCCGCAGATCGTCGCGGGTGAGCGCCAAGCCTGCGCTCGCGTCGGCGAGCAGCAGTGCCAGCCGCTCGTCGGGATAGGCAGGATCGAGCGGGAGCCACGCCCCACCGGCCTCCAGAATCGCCAGCATGCCGATCACCATCTCCGGCGAGCGCTCGACGCACAGCCCCACCACCGTCTCCGGTCTCACGCCGGCGCGCCGCAGCCGGCCGGCGAGGGCCGCGGACCGCGCCAGCAGCTCGCGATAGGTGAGAGTCAGCTCGTCCGCGTCCGCCACGACGGCGGGGGCATCCGGCGTCCGCGCCGCCTGGGCCGCCACCAGGTCGTGCAGGCACAGGTCCCGGGGCAGGGCTGTCGCCGTGTCGTTCCACTCGCCCGCGAGCTGCCAGCGCTCGGCCGGGGCGAGGAGAGGCAGCGCGGACAGCGGCTGCCCGGGCTCGGCTGCCGCGCCCGCGAGCAGGGCCTGATAGTGGCCCACCAGCCGCGCGATCGTGGGCGCCTCGAACAGCGAGGTCCGGTACTCCAGGGCGCCGGCCACGCCCGCCGCCAGCTCGTGGAGCGACATGGTGAGGTCGAACTTGGCGGCCGTGGTCTCGTAGTCGACGAACCCCACTTCGAGCCCCGGCAGCCGCAGCGGCCCGCCGGGCATGCTCAAGAGCGAGAACATGACCTGGAAGATCGGGGTGCGGGCCGGGTCGCGCCCGGGTTGCAGCTCCTCCACCACGCGCTCGAAGGGGACGTCCTCGTTGGCTTGCGCCGCCCGTACCCGGTCCTGCACCCGCCGCACCAACTCGCCGAAGCCCTGGTCCTCCGCCAGCGGCGCTCGCAGCGCCAGGGTGCTGACGAAGAAGCCGATCATCTCCTCCAGCTCGCGACGGCTGCGGCCGGCCGAGGCGATGCCCACGGCGAAGTCGTCCTGGCCGGCGTAGCGGGCGAGGAGCGCGAAGAAGCCGCCCAGGAGGACGGCGAACAGGGTCGTGCCCTCGCTGCGGGCCCGCTCCCGCAGCACCGTGGTCAATCCCGGCGGCAGGTCCACCCGCCGGGTGGCCGCGCCGCGGTCCATCACCGGGGGCCGCGTCCGGTCGGTGGGCAGCTCCAGGGCAGGAACGCCGGCCAGCTCCCGGCGCCAGAAGGCGAGCTGCTCGTCCAGCACCGACTCCGAGAGGGCCTGGCGCTGCCAGAGCGCCCAGTCGACGTAGCGCAGGGGCAGCTCGGGGAGAGGCGTGGAGGCATAGCTCGCTCCGAGATCGCGCAGCAGGACCTGCAACGACCAGCCGTCCGCCGCGATGTGGTGGAGCGTGATCACGAGCACGTGCTCGGCCGCCGCCAGCCGGATGAGGAGGAAGCGCGCCACCGGCCCCCGCTGGAGGTCGAACGGCCGTGCCACCTCGGCCCGCACGGCCTGCAGGACGTCGCCCTCCTCGTCCCTGCTGTCCCTGAAGTCCCTGCTCAGGCCTTCGCCGGCCGGGAGCACCCTCTGGACCGGTTCCTCCCCCTCCTCGGCATACACGGTGCGCAGCGGCTCGTGGCGGCGCACCACCTCCCCCAGGCTGGCCGCCAGGCGCTCCTCGTCGAGGTCGCCCTTCAGGCGCAGGGCCATGCCCACGTTGTAGGCCGCGCTGCCCGGCTCCAGCCGGTCGAGCAGCCAGAGACGCTGCTGGGCCAGGGAGAGGGGATAAGGTCCTTCCGCCGGCGCGGCGGGGATCGAGGCCGCGACCGGCGCCTCCGGCCGGGCGCGCTCCAGCCACTCCGCCAGCGCGGCCACGGTCGGCGCCTGGAACAGGAGCGCCACCGGCACCTCGACGCCGAAGGCCTCGGAGGTGCGGAACGCCGCCCGCACGGCCAGCAGCGAGTGGCCGCCGAGGGCGAAGAAGTCGTCGTGGACGCCCAAGGCCTCCAGGCCGAGCACCTCGCGCCAGACCGCGGCGAGCCTCTCCTCCGTCGCATTGCGCGGCGCCGTGTTCCCTGCTGGCACGGACCGCTCCGGCGCCGGCAATGCCCGGCGGTCCACCTTGCCGTTGGGAGAGAGGGGGAGCGCCGGCAGGACCCTCCAGGCCGTGGGGACCATGATCCCGGGCAGGAGGCCGCGCAGGAAGCGGACGAGCTCCGCGGCCAGCTCCTCGCCCGCGTTTTCCGGCGCCTCCGGTACGACATAGCCCACCAGCCGTGCTCCCCAGGGGCCGTCCGAACGCAGGGCGGCCACCGCCTGCCGCACCGCCGGGTGGCGCTCCAGGGCCGCCTCGATCTCCCCCAGCTCCATGCGCACGCCGTGGAGCTTCACCTGGTGGTCGAGCCGGCCCAGGAAGTCGAGCTGGCCGTCCGGCAGCAGCCGCGCCCGGTCGCCGGTGCGGTACAGCCGCGCGCCGGGCGGGCCGAACGGATCGGGGACGAAGCGCTCCGCCGTCAGGTCCGGTCTGCCGAGATAGCCGCGCGCCAGGCCGGCGCCGCCCAGGAACAGCTCGCCGGGGACGCCCACGGGCAGCGCCTCGTCGTGCCGGCCCATCACCCGCGCCCGGCGGTTGGCGAGCGGCCGGCCGATGGTGACCAGGGCGGCCCCCCGCGGCACCACCTTCGAGGTCGAATACGTCGTGTCCTCGCTGGGGCCATAGAGGTTGACGACGCGCTCGACCTGCGGTTGAGCGTAGAGCCGCGCCACGAGGTCCGCCTTGAGCGCCTCGCCCGCCAGGTTGACCGTGCGCAGCCCCGCCGGCAGCGGTCGCTCCACCATCTCGGCCAGGGGCGAGGGGACGGCGTTGACCAGCGTTACCTCGGGCATCGCCGCGAGCTGGGGGAGCCCGACGATGCTCGGGGCCAGGATCACCCGGCCGCCCGTGGCGAGGGGCACGAAGAGCTCGAAGATCGAGAGGTCGAAGCAGACCGAGGTCGCGGCCAGCACCCCTTCGAGGTCCGCGCGCGGGAAGGTGGCCAGGGCCCAGTGCACGAGGGCGACGGCGCTGCGGTGCTCGATCCCCACCCCCTTGGGACGGCCGGTCGAGCCCGAGGTGTAGATGACGTAGGCGAGGTTGTCCTCGGTGGTGGTGGCTGCGAGATCGGACCGATCCGACCGATCCGACCGATCGGTCCGATCAATCAGAACCATGGAACCCTCGAAGAAGGCGAAGCGGCCGGCCAGCGCCGGCTCGGTGACCAGCAGCTCCGCCCCCGAGTCCGCGAGCATCAGCTCCAGGCGCTCCTGGGGATAGGCGGGATCGAGCGGCACGTAGGCGGCGCCGGCCTGGAGGATGCCCACGATGGCTGCCACCAGCTCCGGCGTGCGCTCCAGGCAGAGGCCCACGCGCGTCTCGGGGCCCACGCCGAGACCGTTGAGGTGCCCGGCGAGGCGCTCCGCGCGCGCCATCAGCTCGCGGTAGGTGATCCGCTCCCGCTCGCCCACCACCGCCACCGCGTTCGGCGTGCGCGCCGCCTGCGCGGCCACGAGATCGTGGAGGCACCGGCCTATGGGAAAATCGGCGGCGGTGTCGTTCCACTCCGCGGCGGCCTGCTGCCGCTCGGCGTCGGTCAGCAGGGGGAGCGCGGAGAGGCGCGTCGACGGCTCGGCCGCCGCGGCGCCCGCCAGGAGGGTCCGCCAGTGACTGAGCAGGCGGTCGATCGTCACCGGCTCGAAGAGGGCGGTGGCGTATTCGGCCAGGACGTCCCAGCCGCCGTCCGTTCGGGGAGAGACCGCGAGCAGGAGATCGAACTTGGCCGTGCCGCTGTGGCGCCGCACGGGCTCCAGGACGAGCCCGGCGGCGGTGCGCGCGGGCAGCGGCTCCTCCAGGACGAACAGGACCTGGAAGAGGGGGCTCTGCGCCAGGCCGCGGCTCGGTTGCAGCTCCTCGACCAGGCGCTCGAAGGGGAGGTCCTGGTGCGTGTAGGCGCCCAGGGCGGTCTCCCGCACCCGGGCCAGCAGGTCGCGCAGCGCCGGGTCGTCCCCCACCCGGGCGTCGAGCACCAGCGTGTTGACGAAGAGGCCGATCAGCCGCTCCACCTCGGGGCGGCGGCGGTTGGCGACCGGCGTCCCCACCGGGATCGCGGCCTCGCCGGTGAGGCGCGCCAGCAGGGCCTGGAAGGCGGCGAGGAGGGCCATGAACAGGGTGACCCCCTCGCGCCGGGCGAGCCGCTCGACCGCCGCCGTCGCCACCACCGGCAGCACCAGGGAGCGCACCGCGCCCCGTGGATCGCGCACGGCCGGCCGCGGTCGGTCGGCCGGCAGCTCCAGCACCGGCAGGCCCGCGAGCCGGCCGCGCCACCAGGCGAGCTGCCGCTCCAGCACCTCGCCGCGCAGCCATTCCTGCTGCCAGACCGCGTAGTCGGCGTACTGGACGGGGAGCCCGGGGAGCGGCGAAGCGGTCTCGTAGAGGGTCGAAAGCTCGTCCAGGAACAGCCCGAGCGACCAGCCGTCCGATACGACGTGGTGAAAATTGACGAGCAGCCGGTGCTCCGCCGCTCCCAGGCGCAGCAGGAGCCCCCGGCAGAGGGGGCCGCGGGCGAGGTCGAAGGGCCGCTCCGCCTCCGCGCGAGCCTGCCGCTCCGCCTCGGCCTCCCGCGGTCCCGCCCATAGATCGGACCGATCGGACGGATCAGACAGATCGGACAGATCGATCATGGGGAGCGACACCGCCTCCGGCGGCCCGATCCGCTGGAACGGCTCACCCTCGCGCTGGGGGAAGACCGTGCGCAGGGCCTCATGCCGCCGGACGATCTCCGCGAACGCGGCCGCCAGGGCCGGCGCGTCGAGCGTGCCCGTCAGGCGGACCTCGCCCGGCACGTTGTAGAGGGCCGTGCCCGGCTCGAGCTGCTCCAGGAACCAGAGCCGGCGCTGGGCGAAGGAGAGCGGCAGCGGTGCTCCAGGGGCGCGCGGCACGGGCAGAACGGGCGGCGCCGCCTCCCCGGCAGCGGATGTCGACGCCCCGGCGATCCGCGCCGCCAGCCGCGCCACGGTGGGCGCCTGGAAGACGGCGGCGAGCGGCAGGTCCACCCCGAAGACGCGGGACACCTGGGCGACGAGCCGCGTGGCGAGGAGCGAATGGCCGCCCAGGGCGAAGAAGTCGTCGTGGACGCCCACCCGCTCGCGCCCCAGGAGGCCGGCCCAGATTCCCGCCAGCAGCTCCTCGTCCGGGGTCCGCGGCGCGTCCGCCCCCGCCATCTCCAGCGCCTCCGATTCGCCGGCCCGGCGGGCCAGCGCGGCGCGGTCCACCTTGCCGTTGACGTTGAGGGGCAGGGCCGGGAGCGCCACCCAGGCGGCGGGGATCATGGCGTCCGGCAGACGGTCGCGAAGGAAACCGAGCAGGTCCACCGGCAGCCCGGGCGCCACGAAGGCCACCAGGCGCAATTCGCCGCTGGGGTCCTCCAGGGTCAGGACCGCGGCCTCGCGTACGACGGGGTGCTCCATCAGCACCACCTCGACCTCGCCGGGCTCGACGCGGACGCCGCGGATTTTCACCTGGTCGTCCAGACGGCCGAGGAATTCGAGTGCCCCGTCCGGCCGGCGCCGCGCCAGGTCGCCCGTGCGGTAGAGCCGGGCGCCCGGCGCGCCGGCCCCGGCAAACGGATCGGGGACGAAGCGCTCGGCCGTGAGGTCCGGCCGCCCCAGGTAGCCGCGGGCCAGCAGGCCGCCCAGGCAGAGCTCGCCGGGCAGCCCGACCGGCTGCGGGTTGCCGTGGCGGTCGAGCACGCGGGCCACGCGCCCCGGCAGGGCGCGGCCAATAGGAACGGGCCGCACCGGTCCCGCCTCGCCATCCTCCGGCCGCACCGCGTGGAGGGTGGCCGAGATCACCGCCTCCGTCGGGCCGTAGCAGTTGAGCAGCGGCACGCGGGCGAGCGCCGTCCGGCTCCAGCGGCGGACCGTCTCGGCCCGCAGCTCCTCGCCGTAGGTGTCGAGCAGGCGCAGGCCGCCGGGAATTTCGCCAGGGGCGGCGTCCTGCACCCAACGGCTGAAGAAGGCCGCGGGAAGGTCGGCGACGGTCAGCCCGAGCGCCGCGATCCGCTCCGTCAGCTCGCGGGGGCTCCACAGGTCCGGGCCGCGCAGCACCAGGGTGGCTCCCGCGAGGAGGGTCGAGAAGATCTCCTCCACCGCCGCGTCGAAGCCGGCCGAGGGGAACTGCAGCACCCGGTCGGCCGCCGTCAGCCGATAGGCGCTGCCCCAGGTCAGGCAGTGCTCGACGGCGGCGGCGTGGGTCACGGCAACCCCCTTGGGACGGCCGGTCGAGCCCGAGGTGTAGATCACGTAGGCGAGATGCTCCGATTGATGCTCCGGTTGGGTCCGGGGCCGCGGCGCCGTCCCCTCCTCCGGCAGCGGGGGCAAGGCATCCAGGAGGACGACCGGTCCGCCTGTCTCCGGCAGCCGCGCGGCCACCCGGCGCTGGGAGACCACGGCCGCCGCGCCCGCGTCCCGGAGCACGAACGCCAGCCGCGCCGGCGAGTCGTCCGGATCGAGCGGGAGGTAGACACCGCCCGCCATCAGGATGCCCAGGGCGCCGGTCACCAGGTCCGCCGAGCGCTCGACGCAGAGGGCCACCGGCATCTCCGGAGCCACTCCCATCCGGAGCAGGTGGCGGGCCAGCGCCTCGGCCCGCGCCACCAGCTCGGCGTAGGTCAGCCGCGCCTCGGCCTCCACCATGACCGCCAGAGCCTCCGGAGCCTGAGCTGCGCGCTCCACCACCAGCTCATGCAGGAGCTGCACCGGCGCCGGGGCAGAGACCGCGGCCGGAGCGCACCAGTCGTGCAGCAGCTCCTCCTGCTCATAGGGGGTCAGCAGCGGCAGGGCCGAGAGCGGACGCTCCGGATCGGCCACGGCCGCCGCGAGCAGAGTCCGGAAATGCCCCAGCATCCGCTCCGCCGTGGCGGCGTCGAAGAGGCCGGCGTTGATCTCCAGCGACAGGCCGAGGCCGCCGGAGGGAAGCTCCGCCGCGTTGAGGGAGACCTCGAATTGCGCCCGGCGCTCGGCGAGGCCGATCGACTCCAGCTCCAGGCCGCCCAGACGGATGCGGGCGCCGTCCTCGCCCAGCGCGAAGGCGGCCAGGCCGGGGTCGTCTCCGGGACGTCTCTGCTGGAGGGTGAGCATGGCCTGGAACAGGGGCGGCCGGGCCGGATCGCGGAGGGGCCGCAGCCGCTCGGCCAAGAGGACGACGGGCAGGTCCGCGTGCTCCAGGCCGGCGAGAGCCGTCCGCCGCGCCCGCTCCACGAGAGTGCGGAACGGCGGGTCGCCCGCGAGATCGGCCCGCAGCGCCACCGGGTTGACGAAGTAGCCCACGACGCCCGCCCACTCCGGCGCGCCGCGCCCGGCGGTCGGGGTGCCCACGGCGAAGTCGTCCTGGCCGGAATAGCGTCCGAGCTGAGCCTGGAAGGCCGCGAGGAGGGCCGCGAAGAGGGTGGCTCCCCGCGCCGCCGCCAGTTGCCGCAACGCCTCGGCAAGCTCGACAGGCAGCTCCGCGGCCCGGGAGAGGCCGCGCCAGGTCTGCACCGGCGGCCGCGGCCGGTCGGCCGGCAGGTCGAGGTCCGGTACGCCGTCCAGCGCCTCGCGCCAGAAAGACCCCAGGCGCTCCCCGCGGCGGGCCAGCAGCTCCGCCTGCCAGTGGACGAAGTCGGCGTACTGAAGGCCTGCCGGCGCCAGCTCCTCCCCGGCGTACAGCGCCGCCAGCTCACGGGCGGCCAGGGCCAGTGACCAGAAATCGCAGACGGCGTGGTGGACGGCGAGCAGCAGCACCCGTTCGCCGCCGGCGCGCTCGTAGACCCGCACCCGCAGCGGCGAGGCCGCCGCGAGGTCGAAGGGGCGCCAGGCCTCCCGCGCCAGGCGTGCCTGGAGCCCCTCCTCGCTCCACTCCCGGGCCTCGGCCACCTCTACGGCGAAGTCGGGCGCCAGGCCGGCTACGGCCCGCTGCACGGGCTCGCCCTCCACCTCCCACATCACGGTCCGTAGCGCCTCGTGCCGGGCCGCCAGCTCCGCCAGGGCCCGCTCCAGGGCCGCCACGTCGAGGCCGCCGCGCACCCGCGCCGCCACGGCCACGTTGTAGGCCCCCGCCTCCGGCGCCAGCCGCTCCAGGAACCAGAGCGCCCGCTGCCCCGGCGAGAGCGGTTGATCTCCCTGGAGCGACAGGACCCGCACCGGCGGCGAGTCTTCCAGCGCCGCCGTCTCCAGGCCTGCCAGCAGACCGTCCGCCAACTCGCCGATCCCCGCGCCCCGCAGCAGCTCGGCGAGCGGCACGGGCATCCCCAGTGCCGCCTCGACACTCCCCTTGAGCTCGACCGCGGTCAGCGAGTCGAGCCCCAGGGCCGTCAACGGCCGGCGGTCCGCCACCGCCGCCGCGGGAACGCCCAGGACGGCGGCGGCCCGCTCGCGCAGCCAGGCCACCAACATTGGCCGGCGCTCGGCCGGCTCCAGGGCCGCGAGCGCACCGCCCGTGAGATCCAGGGTGATCTCCAGCGCCGCGTCCGCCACCAGGGCACTGCGGCCCAGGACCGGCAACTCGCCCGCTAGATAGAGCCGCCGGCAGAGACCGCGCTGCACCTTGCCGCTCGACGTCTTGGGCAGAGCTCCAGCGCGCAGGAGGACCACCTCCCACACCTGCACCTCGTGCTCCTCAGCCACGGCCCGGCGCACGGCCTCCGCCACCTCGGTGAGGTTGTCCTCCAGGTTGGCGCGGCGGCGGCGCTCCACCTCCAGCACGATCACCAGCCGCTCCTCGCCCCCGGTCTCGACGGCGAAGGCCGCGCCGTTTCCCGGCCGCAGGTCGCCATGGCTCGCTTCCGCCGTCCGCTCGAGGTCCTGGGGGTAGTGGTTGCGCCCGCGCAGGATGACGAGGTCCTTGAGCCGGCCGGTGACGTACAGCTCGCCGCCGGTCACGAACCCGAGGTCGCCGGTGCGCAGGAACGGCCCCTCGCCGGTCGCCAGCAGGAAGGCGTTGAAGTCGCGGGCCGTGGCCTCCGGGTTGCGCCAGTAGCCGCGGGCGACGCTGGGACCGGCGATCCAGACCTCCCCTTCCCGGCCCGGCGGGCATTCCGCGCCGGTCTCGGGATCGGCCACCGCCAGCCGCTGGCCCAGCCACGGCCGGCCGCAGCTCACCACGCGGTGCGCGCCTGGGGTCTCCAGTGCCGCCGGCGCCACCCGCGGCCGGCGGCCCAGCTCACCGCCGGCGACGAACAGCGTCGCCTCGGCCAGGCCGTAGCAGGGATAGAACGCCTCGGGCCGGAAACCGCAGGGGGCGAAGGTCGCGGCGAAGCGCTCCAGCGTCTCGGCGCGCACCGGCTCGGCGCCGTTGAAGGCCACCCGCCAGCTCGTGAGGTCGAGCCCCGCCAGGGCCTCCGGGGTCGCCTTGCGCACGCACAGCTCGTAGGCGAAGTTGGGGCCGCCGCTCGTCGTGCCGCGGTACCGGCTGATCGCCTCCAGCCAGCGCAGGGGGCGCTGCAGGAAAGCCACGGGCGACATCAGCACGCACCGGCCGCCGGCGTGGAGGGGCTGCAGCACGTTGCCGATCAGTCCCATGTCGTGGTAGAGCGGCAGCCACCCCACCACCACCGCGCTTTCGTCCTGCGCGAAAGCGGCGCCGATCATCCGCTCGTTGTGCAGCAGGTTGGCGTGGGTGACCTCGACCCCCTTGGGCTCGGCGGTGGAGCCCGAGGTGTATTGCAGGAAGGCGATCGACTCCGGGTCCGGCTCCGGCGTCTCCTCCTCCCCGGCCTCCTCCAGCGCGTCGGTGGCGATCCACCGTATCGCCCCCAGCTCCGGCGCCAGCGCCGCCAGGCCGCTCACTCCGGCGAGCACGGACGACGTGGTCAGCGCCACCCGCGGCTCCGCATCCTGGACGATGGAGCGCAGGCGCGCCTGCGAGCGGTCGTGCGGCCGGGGCGGATAGGCGGGCACCGCCACCACCCCGGCGTAGAGGCAGCCGAAGAAAGCGGCGATGAAGTCCAGGCCCGGCGGATACAGCAGCAGCGCCCGCTCCCCCGGCATCGCCGCCTGGCGCAGCGCCGCCGCCACCGCCCGCGCCCGGGCGTCCAGACCGGCGTAGGTCAGCCGCCCGGCCTCCGCTCCGCCGTCCGCCAGGAAGGTGAACGCCACCTGATCGGGGCGTTCCGCCGTCCGGGCGCGGAGCATCCCCGCCGGCGTGGCGAAGCGTAGGGCCTGCTGGAAACTGTGCGTGCTCATGTCAGCTCGGAGGTCTCCTCAACCAGGGGCAGGGAGGGGGGCCTCGCACGGCCCAACATATAGTGCCCCGGGGCTCATTCCACCGAGACAATCGAAGAGCCCGGGAGCGGATGCGGATGTCCCGCCCGGCCCGGCGTGCGGCACTAACCTGCGAGGAGAAGGTGTCCCTGCAGATCCTCCCGCAAAGCTCAAAAGGAGACTCCATGTTCGGTACCGGCATCAACGAAAGACTCGAAGAAAATTCCCTCCGCAAGGAGCTCATCCATCATCCCTTCTTCAAAGAGGTCCGCAGCTCCAGCCTCGACCGCGAGACGGTCGGCGTCTTCCTGGGCCAGTGGTGGCACCCCCTCTACTTCCCCCACTTCCTGTCGCGCTTCACCCCCGGCGAGATCGACCGGATCGTGGCCGGCGCCGAGGAGATGTGGAGCCTCTGGATCGGCTTCTTCAATCGTCTGCGCCAGGTGATGTTCGGCGCCGGGGAGCTGCCGGTGGCCGAGCCCGTGGCGGTGGCTACGGCCTGAGCCGCAGGGGTTCAGGGTAGGGGCGGGTCTGGCCAGACCCGCCCCTACCCTAGGAAAAGTTAACGCCCTCGACTACTCGGGCTTCCAGGTCGGGACCCGGCCCGGCGTCCACGGGGCGCCGGCGGCCTCGAGCTGATCCTCCAGCCCCTTGAGGTCCACCTCCAGGGTCTTGCGGACGTCCTCCAGCACCGGGGCGAACTCGGCCGCGGCGGCGGTGTAGTTCTCCTGGAAGGTCCTGGTCGCCTCCGAGGACGTCGACCAGTGGCCCTCGACGATGTTGTTCACCCGGTCGAGGATGGCCGGCGGGGTGGGCTCGTCGCGGGAGACGAGGGTGGGATCGCCCGACAGCTTCACCTGGATGTCCTGCAGGTGCAGGTCGATCTGCCGCGCCTTCTCCATCAGCTTGACGTCGGCCTTCGGCGTGTCGAGGATGGCCTTCTGGATGTACTTCAGGTGCTCCCGCGCCTCCCCGACCGCCTGCGCGGCGCCGCGCGCCGCCCGCTGCAGCCGGGCCGTCCTGCGCTGGAACGCGAGCTGGGTGGCCTGGTCCCTGGCGGGCATCGAAGCCAGAGCGAGGGGCACGGCCTCGAAGGTCTGCGGCTGGCCCAGAGGGGTGGTGACGCCGTCCACCACCCTGGCGAGGGAGACCGTGTACCGGCCCGGTGCCGCCATCGGGCCGCTGGGCGGCGGAGCGCCGAGCTCCTCCCGCCGGCTGGGTGTGATCGAGACCGGCGTCGAGGGCGGGAAGTGGAGGTCCCAGGCGATGCGGTGGACGCCCGACTTGCCCGGCGCCGTGATGCGCCGCACCACGTTCCCCTCCTCGTCCTTGACGGTGAAGAGCAGCGACGGCTCGACCTCGCGGTCCTCCTCGCGCAGCGACTCCCAGGGCGGATAGACGAGCGCGCCGCCCTCCTTCTCCAGCTTCTTCTCCGCCTCCTGGCGCACCTTCCGGCGGGTCTTCAGGTCCTCCTTGAGGAAGTAGGTGAAGACGGCGCCGAACGGCGGGTTGGGGGCGAGGTAGAACGCGGCGCCCTGGAAGCCCTGCTCCCGGCCGCCCATGGGCGAGGCCTCCATGTACATCCACGCCTTCTTCACCGGGAAGAGGGCGGCGTCCTGCTCCAGCGTCTCCGCCTTCACCTGCCGCAGCGGCGTAATGTCGTCCAGGATGTAGAAGCCGCGGCCGAAGGTGGCCACGGCGAGGTCCCCCTCCCGCTTGTGGATGACCAGGTCGCGGACGGCGATGGTGGGGAGGCTCGAGAGCTTGATCCACTTCCTGCCGCCGTCGATGGTGAAGTAGAGGCCGAACTCCGTGCCGGCGAAGAGCAGGCTCGGGTTCTGGTGGTCCTGCACCACCGTCCACACCGAGCCCCGCTCCGGCAGGTCGCCGGCGATCGAGGTCCAGGTGGCGCCGCGATCGGTGCTCTTCAGCAGGTAGGGCTTGAAGTCGCCCATCTGGTGGTTGTTGAACGCCGCATAGACGGTGTTGGCGTCGCTGGGGGAGGGCTCGACGTCGGAGACGTAGGCGTTGTCCGGGATGCCGGCGAACCTCTCGACCTTGCGCCAGTTGCCGCCGCCGTCCTCGGTGACCTGGATCAGACCGTCGTCGGTGCCGGCATAGATCAGCCCCTCCTTCACCGGCGACTCGGCGAGGGCGACGATGTTGCCGTAGAAGGAGGTGGAGGAGTTGTAGGCCACGGTGTCCGCGCCCCAGACCTTGCCCATCACCTTGAGCTTGCGGCGGTCGATCTGGCGGGTGAGGTCGGGGCTCACGGCCTTCCAGGTGTTGCCCCGGTCATCGCTGCGAAAAATCTTGTTGGCCGCGAAGTAGAGGCGGGTGTGGGAGTGGGGGCTGACGATCACCGGCGAATCCCAGTTCCAGCGCAGGGCCGGCTCGCCCTTGCCGGGCTGGGGCTGGATGGCGATCTGCTCGCCGCTCTTCTTGTCGTAGCGCACCAAGTCGCCGTACTGCGCCTCGGCGTAGACCGTGTTCGGGTCCTCGGGGTCCACCTGGCTCTGGAAGCCGTCGCCGCCCTGGGTGACGAACCAGTCGGAGTTGCGGATGCCGTGATCGTTGTTGGTGCGCGACGGTCCGCCGAGGCTGTAGTTGTCCTGCGTGCCGCCGAAGACGTTGTAGAACGGCAGGGCGTTGTCCACGCTCACGCGATAGAACTGGGCGATGGGCAGGTTGCTCTTGAACTGCCAGTTGGCGGCCCGGTCCCAGCTCTCATAGAGGCCGCCGTCGCAACCCACCAGCATGTGGGCGTGATTGGCGGGATCGATCCACAGGGCGTGGTTGTCCACGTGCTTGTGGCGCTCGCCCAGGGGACGGAAGCTCTGGCCGCCGTTGTCCGTGACCTGGATCAGCGTGTCCATCGAATAGACGCGGTCGGCGTTGTCGGGGTCGACCCAGATCTCCTGGTAGTACTGCGGGCTGCTCGAGATCGTGTCGCCGCGCCTCTCCCAGCTCCCGCCGGCGTCGGTGGAGCGGTAGAAACCGCTCGATTTGCCCACCGACTCGACGGTGGCGTAGATGGTGTCCGGGCTGGTGGGCGCGATGGCGAGGCCGATGCGGCCGATGTCATCCTTCGGCATGCCGGACGACAGCTTCTTCCAGGTGACGCCGCCGTCCATGGACTTGTGAATGCCGCCCTCGGGGCCGCCGTCGATCAGCGTCCAGATATGCCGCCGCCGCTGGTAGGCCGAGGCGTAGAGCACGTCGGGGTTGCGCGGGTCCATCGCCAGGTCGCTGACGCCCGTGTTCTCGCTGATGGTGAGCACGGCCTTCCAGGTCTTGCCGCCGTCCGTCGTCTTGTACAGGCCGCGGTCGCCGCCCGGCGCCCAGAGGGGGCCCTGGGCCGCCACGTAGACGACGTTGGAGTCACGGGGATCGATGAGGATCTTGCCGATGTGCTCCGACTTCTTGAGCCCCACGTTCTCCCAGCTCTTGCCGCCGTCGACGGACTTGTAGACGCCGTCGCCGTAGGAGACGCTGCGCTGGCTGTTGTTCTCGCCCGAGCCCACCCAGACGACGAGCGGATTCCTGGGATCGATGGCGATGCAGCCGACCGAGAACGAGCCCTGGCCGTCGAAGACGGAGGACCAGGTGTTGCCGGCGTTGGTGGTCTTCCACACGCCGCCCGACGCCGCGGCGACGTACCAGGTGGCCGGCTTGACGGGATCGACCGCGATGTCGACGACGCGGCCTCCCACCACGGCGGGGCCGATGTTGCGCAGCTCGAGGCCGGCGAAGGTCGAGGCCGAAAGGCCCCCCTTCTTCTCCTCGGGCTTGCCGTCCTTGCCCTTCCTGTCGGCTTTGGCGGCGGCCTTCTCGGACTTTTCCGTCTTCTCGGCCTGCTCAGCCTGTTTGGCCTTGTCCTTCTCGGCTTGCTGGGCCGGAGTCTGCCCCTTGTAAGCCTTGGGCGGAGCCGCGAAAGCGCCGGCCGCCAGAAGCGCGCCGAGCGCAAGTGCTACAGAGATCCGTTTCACGAAATTTCCTCCAGTGCGGCCGGTCGGTCGTGCCGCGACCGGATTCTAGGGCTTTCAGGGGGCCTTTGCCCACCACGCCGCCGCCTCCGCCATACCGTCCTCATAGGTGCGCAGCGGGCTGTAGCCAAGCTCAGCCCGAATCCGGTCGTTGGAGCACTGGCCGACGAAGGAACCTTCCGGCTTCTCCGGCTCGTCCGCCCCGGGGACCGGCGGCGCGTCCGGGAACCAGCTCCGCACGTCCTCGACGTAGCGCCGCCAGGGGATGTGGCCGTCGACCACGTTGTAAGCGCGGCCGATGGCGACCGGCCGGGTGAGCGCGAGCTCCATCGCCAGCCCGACGTTCTCGACGTGGGTCCACGGCAGCGCGCTGCCGCCGGCGAGCGAGACCTGGCCCTCCCGGATCTTGGCCGGCACCAGCACCGCCCAACTGGAGGTGGGGTGGACGCCCATCACCGCCCCGAGACGGAGGATCGTCGCCGCCAGCCCGCGCTCCATCTCGACCTGCAGGGCGCGCTCGGCTTCGGCCTTGGTCAGCCCATAGTGCGGGGAGGCCGCGGGAGTGTGCGCGTAGGCTTTCTCGATCGTCTTGAGCGGCGCCGTCTCGTCGACCACGGAGCCCCCGCGTTCCCAGTCGTAGACCGAGATGGTCGAGACGTGCACGAATTGGCGGCAGCCCGCCTCCCGTGCCGCCGCGGCCAGCGCCGCCGTGCCGCCGGCGTTCACGCGCCGCGCCTCCGCGAGGTCGCTGCCGATCGTGGCGGCGCTGTGCACGACGAACGCCATGCCTTCACAGGCTCGCCGGGCCGTGGCCGGATCGATGAAGTCCCCCTCCATCTGGGTGACGTTCGGCAAGCTCAGACCCGGATAATCCCCGCGCCTGCGAACGAGCGCGCGGACCTCGGCGCCCGCCGCCGCCAGCCGGCTCGCCAGATGACTGCCGACGAAGCCGCTCCCCCCGGTCACCAGGACGGAGGCGTCTTGAAGACTGGTTGCGCTTCCGCTATGCAGCTTCATCGATCAACCGGAGGGCGAGGCCCTTGCCGAGCACCGCCAAGGCTTTCTGGATGCGGGGCAGCTTGGAGGAGTGTCGCGGATCGAGCAGCCTGCGAACCTCCTTTTCATCACAGTCCAACCTTGCCGCCAACTCGGACTTGGTGATCCCGGTTTCTCTCAGTGTCAGATACAGAGCCGCCTTGGCTGCGGTCTGCGCCGGGACGGGAACGAGTGGGAGAGATGCCTCCTTAGAAGGCTCCGGGATCGGATCTCCCCGCTGGATACGTCCCGCGATGGCTTCCTCCAGAGCGTCGGCGGCTTCCGCCAGGGCGTCCTCCACAGTTTCACCCTGAGTGATGGCTTCCGGGAGGTCCTTGAAAGTCACGACGAAACCTCCATCCTTCTCGTCCGGGGTCAGCGTCACGGGGTACGTGAACTCGTGGACCATGGCCCGCCTCCTACTGATTAAGATCCTGGAGCGTCAGTCCTAGCTGCTGGAGCATGGCGTGGAGAGTTCCGGTCTTGAGCTCGTCCTTCAGGTTGCGAATGACCGTAAACTGGCTGCCGAAGTACAAAGTGCCGTGACTGCCTTTGCCACGTTCTGGGATGAATTCCACAGTCACTCCTCGTTTCTTGGCGATCTTCCGGATGCGGCGGACGAGCTCCGATCCCTTCACGTCACCTCCCCAGTATCGGACAAATATGTCCGAACTTCAAGAGACCGGACGAGCAGACCGCCGCCGGAACAGCACGTACGCGGGCAACCCCAAAGCCACCAGACCCAGCCCCACGAGCGATTCGACGGGGCTCTCCTTGAGCGTATTGCCGATCAGCAGCAGGCACGCGAAGATGAACAGGGCCGGCACCACGGGATAGCCCCACGTCCGATACGGCCGGGGAGCGTCCGGCCGGCGGCGGCGGAAGACGAAGACCGCGGCGGCCGTCATGGCGTGGAACACCACCGAGGCGAAGATGACATAGGTGTAGAGCTGCGAATAGCTCCCCGAGACCGTGAGCACGATCGACCACGCCGTCTGCGCCCACAGGCTCGGCACCGGCGTCCGGTACACGGGGTGGATGCGGGCGAGCGATTTGAAGAACAGGCCGTCCTCGGCCATGGGGAGATAGATCCGCGAGCTGTAGAGAATGGTGGAGGAGAGGCACCCGAAGGTGGAGATCAGCACGATCAGCGACACCAGCCGCGCCGCCCCGGGCCCGAAGAGCACCGAGGCCGCCGTCTCCGCGATGCGCGGCGTCGCCGCCATGGCGCCCACCGAGAGCGCCCGGGCATAGACCACGTTGAGCAGGAGATAGAGGACGATCACCGCGCCGGTGCCGAGGATCAGCCCCCGGGGGAGGCTGCGTCCGGGATCGCGCATTTCCCCCGCCGAGCAGGTGAGGCCGTACCACCCGTCGTAGGTCCAGAGCGCCGCGATCATCGCCACCCCGAACGCCGCCAGCAGTCCGCCGGGGACGTGCCCCACAGGTCCGAACAGGTGGGGCTGAACCGGCGCCCGCGCGAACAGACCCACGGCGATGAGCCCCACGATGGCGCCGATCTTCAGCACCGTCAGAGCGTTCTGCACGCCGGCCCCTTCCTTGAGGCCGACGTGGTTGATCGCCGTGAGGATCAGCAGCGCCGCGACCGCCGCCACCTGCCCGCCCGACAGCGTCCAACTCCAGTGCGAGGTGACCGGCACCGAAAGCAGGACGTGCTGAGTGGAGAACCACGGCAGGAAGCTCCCGAGGTATTCTCCGAACGCCACTCCCAGCGCCGCGTTGCCGCCGGACATGATGACCAGGAACGCCGTCCACCCATAGAGGAAGCCCATTAGCGGCCCATACGCCTCCTTGACGAAGTGGTACAGCCCTCCCGCTCGCGGGAACATCGCCCCGAGCTCGCCATAGCTGAGCGCTCCCGCGAGAGTCAGCAGCCCCCCCGCCAGCCACACCAGCAGGATCAGCCCCGGATGGGGGAGCACCTTCGCCATGTCCGCCGTAGTGATGAAGATGCCGGTCCCCACGATCGACCCGATCGTGAGCAGGGCGCCGTCCCAGGTGGAGAGGCCGCGGACGAGGGTGGGCGGGGACGAGGCGGACTCGGGGGGCTCGGACAAGAGCGTGGCCAAAGGGGCACCTCCGCATTGGGTGGACTAGTTTGTCGCGAAGTCGATGGCGGATCGGGGAATTGAAGCCTGGGGCGGCGCCCGCCTCAGGCCAACCGCAAGCCGAGCACCCCGGCGAGTGCCCGCTCGACCGCCGCCATCTCAGGTTCCGTCAACTGGGTCAAGGGACCCTCACCGATCCGTCTGCGGTCGAGAGTGCGGACCTGATCCACCATGACTTGACAGTCCTGGCGCAGTTTTTCGCGAGCCCGGACGGTGATCCGGAGCGGCTCGTACTCGGGACGCGGCTGAGTCGTCAAAGGAAGAACCAGGACTGTCGGAAGCGCCGTCTCCAGGAGGCGTTCGTCCTGGATCACCACGACGGGCCGAATCTTTCCGATTTCCTGACCACGATTTGGATTGAGATTGGCTACCCAGATCTCACCGCGCCTCATTCCCGGGCTCCGCGCCCGGAGCGAGCATGCCGTTTCGGAGCGGAATCCTCGGCGAGCCCCAGAGCCTCGTTGTCCAGGGGGAGGAACTCCTCCGCGAAGTCCAGAGTCTCCCGGTCTCGCCCCAACGCATCGGCTGCGTGCGCAAGGGCTTCCCGGAACCGCTCCCGACGCCGCTCTTCCAGGAAGGACGTGATCGCCTTCTCAGCCAGCTCGGCACTCGGCCGGCGGCTCAGCCGAGCCTCTTCTTCGAGCTCCTGCTCCAACTCCTCGGTAAGTCGAATCGTCAGTGTGTGCATGGTTCAATCCTTGAACGACGTCACGCGCCTTCCTTGAAGGAGTCTACTCCGCTCGGCGACTTCTCCGCCAGATCGCTCCCGAGCTACCCCTGCCCACGGGCGGCGAACGCCGGAGGCACCTCCGGTGGATGGGGCTTACGTTTATCGATGCGCTAGAATAACTTAGATGACCGTGGACAAGCTCATCGCCATCCTGGACGCAGCCCGGAAGCTCTCCCACGATGAGCGTCATCGGCTCATCGTCGAGCTGGATGCTCTTGACGCAGGGGAGCATCCAGGCGTCCCGACGAGCGGGGAGCCCCTCGCGGCGCTCCGGGCTCTCTCCGGTTCGGCTCATTCGGACTTCGCGGACATTTCGACCGACAAATACACACACGTCGCCGCGTGATGAGAGCGTTCGCCGCTACGCGCCCGCTTCCGCGCGGCGCACGATGGCGCGCAGCCACATCCGCCGGATCAGCGCGCTGCCCGGATAGATGACGCGCCAGTAGGCTGCGAAGCGTCGCTTCGACGCCCCGTCCGTCGCGTACACACGCGTCTCGGTAGAGAGGATCGAGCCGCCGGCGCTGTCCGCTTCGACGCGGAAATTCATCGCCGCCTTCGCGAAGCCGGGACGCTCGAGCGCCTTGAAGGCGGCGGGGGTGCGCTCGCCGATGGCAGCCCCGCGCGGCGCGGCGACGAGAGTTCCCACCACGATCTCGCGGTTCGGCTCCTCCGCAAGCTGAAGGAAGGTCGTCCGCGTTGCGACCTCGAGGATGGGTTTCCGCTCCGGTGCATTCAGGATGTTTTCGGGTCCGGGGCGCCCAAACCGCCGGATCCAGGTGAGCGTGCGGAAGAACAGGATCTCGTTCGCGGTGACTTCACGGATAGCGCGAAAGACGCGTTCCGGCGGCGCCTTCACTCGCGCCACGTGGAGCTCGCTGAACTGCCAGACCGGCATGAAGTCGTCAAGGCGGCTGCTCGGCGAGGCCACGCGGGTCTCCGGGGCCGGCAGCGCCCAACCCGCGACGACGAGCAGCAAGCCGAGCCCGAAGAGCACCGCGCCGCGCCGGCGGGAGGTCAGGCCGAGGAAGCGCAATGGCCACAGCGTCGCGACGGCGCCGATAAACGCCGAGACGAGCCCTGCATAAACCAGGACGACGCCGAGCATGCAATAGATTGTAGTCTCAGAATGTCGCTCGGGGCTTCGCGCCCGCTGGCGAGTGAACCAGGGCCACTCTGGGTGGTGGGGAGCCGGTTCGCGGCGGTGTCTCCTGCCAGGGAGCCTCCAGAGGTCCCGCCAGCCAGTTCAGGGAATCAACCCTTGCGGAGAGCGAAGCGCTGGGGCCCGGAAGCCTGAACGGCGCCGGCAACGGCCTACAGCGTTGGGCCGTTCTCCCCGACGGCCGCCTCGATCTCGTCGAGATCCCCCCAGGCTCCCGACCTTTTTCTCAATCCCCAACTCGCCGAGAAGGAGAACGAACCTCTTCGAGTCGAGATCGAACGGTTCAAATTCTGATAAGCTTAATCTGATGGCTAGTAGGCGTGTGGTTTCTAGGCCCTTTTTCAATGCCGGTATCGAGGATCTCGAACAGGAGCTCGCTCGCTGCGCAACTGACGCGGAATGCCTTCGCCGTCTTTTGCATGAACTCTCTTATCGCTCAACCCCAAAGGCTCTGGCATTAAAAGTACGAGTCGAGAAGGCCATCGAAGCCGCCGAGCACAGCCAGCACAGCCATTCGGCTAGTAATTCGGTCCCCTCCTCGCCGCCTTATCGTCCACCGGCGCCCATCGAAACATCGCGCAGCTCCTCCCCTCCACCTCCAGGTCAGGCGGACGCGCCGACTCAGGTCTTTGTCCGTGCGGATTCGCCAAGCCCAGAGGTAACAAACACTCCAGGCTCGATTCTCGACGCTTGGACCGCTCTTGAAGTCCTTTCACCCCAGATCTTCCGGCGCCCCGAAGACCTGGCAAGTGGGGACCGCCGCGCGGTCGCCTCGTTGGAGGAGAAGCTCCCTTGGGTAGGGATCGGCGAGAAGGCACGCCCGAACACGCGGCTGTTCTATCAGGTGGTGCTGGGGACGATGGGCTTCGGCGCCGCCATCGAGCGGCTCCTCTCCCTCTACGCGGACTCCCGCGCGGAGCGCCCGGCGGCGCGCGGTGAGGTCGTCCTGGCGGCGGTCACGGTCAACCGGGAAGGCCGGCTGGTAGAGAGGCCGGCCGCGGCAGTCTCCAGCTTCGCCTGGGCGGTGCCCCATGCTTTGCGTGGGGATCTGACCTCCCTCGCCGCTTGGCGTGCCGAGGAGGGGAAAATCACCGAAGCGCTGGACGACATCCTTCGCGGCTCCACGGACGACGATGACAACCCAGCTCTGAGCAGAGAAATGATGAAACGGGCCTATGAATGGCTCCTGACTCGCCTTGGGCTGCCGCCGGACCTGACCACGCCGCCGCGCTTTGCCATCCGTGTCTATTCATCCTTCAGAGGCTCCGACTCCCCCGAGCCCCTTCTGATGAGCAGTTTTTTTCTCGGCGATCTCGCTACCGCCAGGACCATGTTTTCGGAAGGGCGAGCCACGGACAACCTACGCCTCTATGTTGGAGAGCGGACGCCGCCACAGACGAAGGATCTACTCCGAGACCAAGAGGCGCTCGACGCAGCGGTCGCGCCGGGGATCACGCCGCCGGCCCGCTGGCCCGGGAGGGGCAGACACCCGCTGGTCTCCTGCAACAGGCGTCCGTCAATCTGGCTCTCCAGGAGCTCCAGCAAGGGGGCATCCTGGGGATCAACGGCCCTCCGGGGACGGGCAAGACGACGCTGCTACGCGATCTGGTGGCCGCCGTCGTCACCGCGCGCGCCGAGGTCATGTCGGCCTTCGACGACCCCTCCACGGCATTGATCCACTCGGGAGAAAGGATCAATCTGGGGCAGTCGTGGCTGCATCTCTATCGGCTCGATTCGCGCCTCAAAGGGTTCGAGATGATCGTCGCTTCGTCCAACAACAAGGCGGTCGAAAATGTGAGCGCTGAGCTGCCGGGATTGAAGGCCGTTGCAGACGACGCTCCAGACCTTCGATATTTCAAGACTCTCTCAGACACAGTCTTCGAGCGCGAGACTTGGGGGCTCATCGCAGCAGTCCTCGGCAATGCCAAGAATCGCAGCCGCTTCAAGAATATTTTCTGGTGGAACAAGGACGTCGGCCTCTCGACCTATCTCGCCGAGGTTTCCGGCACGCCGCAAATCTTCGAGGAGATCGATCCAGAGACCGGGGCAAGATCGACTCGGCCACCGCGCATTATCACTGCGGAGAATCCCCCCAGGAGCCAGGACGAGGCGTTACGGCGCTGGCGCCAAGCGCGCGCCGCATTCCTGGCAGCCCTCAACGAGAGCCGCACGATGCTGGCCACCGCTGAAAGAATCCGGGGGTTCGCGGCTGCACTGCCGCGCTTCGCCCGCGAGGAGGCTGAGGCAGAAGTTGCGGCGTCCCTCGCCGGCGACGCCGTGGCGCGAAGCCGGGCGGCCGCCGAGAAAGCCAGGACCCTTCACGCCGATGCGCTGGCATACCGGAGCGGCGCCGAATCACAGTTGGCCGAGCACGATCGCCGAGCTCCCGGCCTGCTCGCCCGGCTCTTGCGGACGCAGGGAGCCCGGGAGTGGCGGTCGGCCAGAGCGCCGTTGGCGGCAACCGATCAGCAGGCTCGGGCGGAGGTCGCAAGCGCCGCGCAGCGACTCGCACAGGAAGAAAAGGCCCTCGAGGAGGCGACCGCCCATAGCCGGTCTGCCGAGAGCCTACGGGTTGAGGCAGCACGCCGCCATCGAGAGGCCCGGCGTGAGGTGGAAGCATGGCGCGAGAGGCTCGGCGACCGCTTCATCGACGACGCCTTCTGGGAAAAGGCACACGCGGACAAGCAAAAGACTTCGCCTTGGCTGGACGCCGAGCAGGAGCGGCTTCGCGACGACGTATTCATCGCAGCGATGGCGCTGCACCGCGCCTTCGTCGATGCCGCCACGAAGCCACTGCGCCATAACCTGGGAGCCCTGATGAACGTTTTCGGAGGGCGAGCCTTGCCGACCGCCGAGAAGAGGGCGCTGATCCCGGATTTGTGGTCCTCGTTGTTCCTTGTCGTCCCCTTGGTCTCGACGACTTTTGCTTCGGTGGAACGGATGTTCCGCGATCTTCCCCCAGAGAGCCTGGGATGGCTCTTCGTCGACGAGTCCGGGCAGGCCGTGCCGCAGGCTGCGGTCGGCGCCATCTTCCGGACGCGCCGCTCCGTCGTAGTCGGCGATCCTGTGCAAATCGAGCCGGTCGTGACCCTCCCCGACCGATTGACCCATGCAGTCTGCCGGCACTTCGGTGCGAATCCCGATCGTTTCAACGCTCCGGACGCCTCCGTCCAGACGCTCGCCGACACCGCGAGCCCGTTCCAGACCGAGCTTGAGAACCGGCAAGGGAGCCGGACGATCGGTGTGCCGCTCCTAGTCCATCGCCGGTGCAGCGAACCAATGTTCAGCATCTCAAACGCCATCGCGTACGAGAACCTCATGGTCAACGCGAAAGAGCCCGGCGATTCCCCCATCGGCAAGCTCCTCGGTCTATCGCGATGGATCGACGTGAGGGGAAGGGCCGAGGAGAAGTGGTGCCCGGAAGAGGGACACAAGGTGCTCAAGCTGCTGCGGAAACTTGCCTACCCGGACCTCACCCACCGGAAACCCGACGCACCGGACCTCTACATCGTCACACCGTTCGTCGTGGTGGCAGAACGCCTGCGCAAGCTGGTCGAGGAGAGCGCCCTCCTGGTCTGGACCGAAGATCCCAGGGGCTGGACGTTCGAGCGTATCGGGACCGTCCACACAGTCCAAGGTCGGGAAGCCGAGACGGTGATCTTCATCCTGGGCGCTCCCGCCGCTGATCAGAGGGGTGCACGCGCCTGGGCCGGGAGCAAGCCGAACCTGCTCAATGTGGCCGTGAGCCGGGCCAAAGAACGGCTCTACGTGGTGGGCAACCGCGAGCTCTGGCGGACAGCCGGTCTTTTCAGCGAGCTCGACGCTCGGCTGCCCCCGCCATGACAGACTGTGCCAACGAACGGAAGCCAAGCTGACTGCGCTCTGGGTTCCGACCTTCCGGCCTTGTCACTGGGCGGGAAACGGAGCGACAAATTCGAAACGGAAAACCGAGCGGATTCGCTCCATGTCGCGGGCATTCCGAGTGATGAGCACGACACCGGCTTCGCGGCAACTGAAAGCGATAAGCACGTCGAAGACGAAGCCCCGCGGCATGCTGGCGAGATCGAGGGAACCTTCCGCCCGAAGCCGGGAAAGCGTCAGCCCAAGCGCATCCCACGCAGACACCGAAGGAGTCAAGATGCGCCCACGCCGGAAAAATGGTGCCAAGACCTGCTCGTCCAGTTGCTTCCGGTCGCGGGAAGATCGAGCGCCGGCCCGGAGCTCGGCTGCCACAACCGCGCTGAGATAGAGCCGCGGGGCTTCCCTGGCGATAAACGCTTCGAGGGCGGCGTGAGCGACCGGCTCTCGGGCGGCGTCGATGTAACAGTTGGAGTCCAGGGCGTACTTCCGCACCGGCCGGCGCCTATCGAATCGGATCGATCTTGAGCCCGGAGAGCACTCGTGTACCGTCGAGGAGCTCTCGCCGGAACGCAACCATATCGAGCGCTGCTTCGACGGTTTCGCGTTCGGTGGCGGTGCCCAGGATCGTCTGTGCGCGGCGCAGGGTCTTAGGATCCAGCCAGAACTCCTTCCGGACCTTGCCCTCCCGAGATGGACGGTGTTCAGGGGCTTTCTTGACGAGGGCTGCCATACGGATGAAGGTACCATGCCGTACGTATGCCCTGCAACCCCCAGGGAGCGCGGTTCGGGCACGATCGCTCCCGAGCTACCCCCGCCCGCGGGCCATCTAGTCCAGGAAGGCTGCGCGGCACTGACCGAAGGCGTCAAGCTCGGCGCTTCAGCGGTCCCGCCCCGTGAGGTCTGCTTGCTCCTCCCCAGTCCCTGCGACCTCGGCAGGGGGCATCGCTGGCTCGGCAGCAATCATCGCTGTCCCAGCAGCAGCCATCGCTGTCCTGGCAGCAGTCGTCGCTGGCTCGGCAGCGGTCATCGCTGGCTCGGCAGCAATCATCGCTGTCCCAGCAGCAGCCATCGCTGTCCTGGCAGCAGTCGTTGCTGCCTCGACAAGGCCCAGACCAGACGACCTTAGAGCGATCGCTGGCCGGTCGTGAGGCCCTCTCACTCCTTCAGGAACCGCTCCAGCAGCCGGTGGAAGTGGTGCACGCACTGCTCCCGCTTCGGGGAGTAGCGGCCGCGATGATAGAGGCGGGAGCGGACGCCGCGCTGGACGCTCTCGACGACTGCCTCGTCCTCGCGCTCGACGCGGTCGAGGCCAGAGCCGGCACCGCGGTCGAGGCGGGCGGGGTCCCAGACGTAGGCCAGGAAGGAGACCTTGGTGCGGTCCGGCGCCAGGGGACGGGCGATGTTGACCGAGATCCCCCAGGGATAGAAATTCAGCATGGTGTTCGGGAACAGCCAGAAGAAGTAGCCGGCGATCCGCTGTCCGTAGTCGGGCGAGGAGGGCGGCAGGTCGAAGACGTCCTCGCCGCCGCTCGCCACTCCCACCTGGAGATTGGCCCAGGGGTAGGTCTCGGTGCGGTAGGCGCCGTAGTCGAGGGCGTCCGCCAGGGCGGCATGGACGTAGGGGATGTGGAACCCCTCCAGGAAGTTGTCGCAGTAGAGGGCCCAGTTGGCTCGCACCAGGTAGTCGCGGGAGCGGGTGGGATCGAGGGTGGCCTGGGCGAGGGGCAGCCAGCCGACGCGGGCGTCGAGCTCGGCCAGCAGCTCGGAGAGGGGGAAGGCCGGATCGAGCGAGGCGAAGAGGAATTTCCCCCAGACGCCGAACGGAACTTTCGGCAAGCTGTCCTTGGCGGCGGGGAAGCCCTCGGCGCCCTCGAACTCGGGCATGGAGAGGAAGCGGCCGTCGAGGGCGAAGCGCCGGCCGTGATAGCGGCAGCGCAGCGCGGGCTCCACTCCGGGGTGCTCGCAGACCAGGGTGCCGCGGTGGGTGCAGACGTTCGAGAGGCAGTGGAGCTGGTCCTTGGCGTCCCGGGTGAGGACGAGGGGCTCGTCCAGCAACCCCTCAAGCAGGGTGAACGGATGCGTCTGCCCAGGCACCTTGACCGCGTCGGTGTCGGCCACGAGCTGCCAGCTCCGGGCGAAGATCCGCTCCCGCGTGGCCCCGTACCAGAGGGGATCGCTGTACACCGCGGCGGGCAGCGTCGACGCGCGGCGGATGTCCGGGTCGATGGTCCAGGCGGGGGTGGTCATAGGCCGCTATCTTACAGCGGCGGTGAGACGGGTGAGGGCGAAGCGTCTTGAGACGGGTCAAGAGGGCGTCGAGGTACAGTTCTTGTCCCGCTTTCCCTCCTCCGCTGCACTTCTACGCCGAAGTAGTCTCTGAAGGCTATGTGAACTTCGCGGCCTCCCGGCTGCGTTTTTTGGGCGCTCCGCGTCTTTTGGGGGGAACCTCGTGGATCATCAAGAGAAGTTCGACGTCGCCATTCTGGGTTCGGGCCTCGGCGGCTCGATCCTGGCCGCCATTCTGGGCCGGCAGGGCTTTCGTGTCCTGCTGCTCGAAAAGGGGACGCATCCGCGCTTCGCCATCGGCGAAGCCATGCTGCCGCAGAGCTCGATGCTGTTGTGGATCCTGGGCGAGCGGTTCGACGTGCCGGAGATCCAGCACCTGAGCAGCACGGAGCGGATCCTCGAGCATGTGACCCCGACCTGCGGCTGCAAGAAGACGATCGGCTTCCTCTATCACGAGGTGGGGGAGCGTCAGAGCCCCGAGAAGGCGCACCTGCTGGTGCCACCGGCGACGCCGCTGGTCTCCGAGAGCCACCTCTTCCGCCAGGAGGTGGACCTCTACATGGTCAACGCCGCCGTCAAGTACGGCGCCGTCTACCGTGACAAGACCGACGTCCAGGAGGTCGATTTCCACGACGACGGCGTCGTGCTGCGCACCGAGACGGGTGAGGAATTCCACGCCCGCTACCTGGTGGACGGCTCCGGCCACAAGTCGCTGGTGGCCGAAAAGTTCGGGCTGCGCAAGGCGGATCCGGAGCTGCTCACTCATTCGCGCACGATCTTCACCCACATGATCGGCGTCAAGCGCTATGACGACACCATCGAGGAATCGGAGAAGCTCCACCTCTCCCGCAACTGGTACGAGGGTACGCTCCACCACGTCTTCGAGGGCGGCTGGTTCTGGATCATCCCCTTCGACAACGTCGAAGGCTCGGACAATCCGCTGTGCAGCATCGGCCTGACGCTCGACATGCGGAAGTACCCGCACCGGGGCGTGCCGCCGCGGCAGGAGTTCGACGAGATCGTGGCGCGCTACCCCTCGATCGCCGCCCACCTCGAGGGCGCGGAGGCCGTGCGTCCCTGGGTGGGCACCGGCCGGCTGCAATACTCCTCGACGGACTGCGCGGGCGACCGCTACTTCCTGATGGCCCACGCCTACGGCTTCATCGATGCCCTCTACTCCAAGGGGCTGATCAGCACCTTCGAGACTCTCCACGCCCTGGCGCCGCGCCTGATCGACGCCCTGCGGGCGGACGATTTCTCGCTCGCTCGCTTCGAATACCCGCGCCGCCTGCAGGCCGCCATGCTCCAGGCCGCCGACCGGATGGTCTTCAACTCTTACCGATCCTTCGGCGACTATGCCACCTGGAATGCCTGGGTGCGGGTGTGGCTGGCCAACATCCTGTTCGGCGACCTGCGCCTCTTCCGCATCTGCATCAAGTACCTGAACACGGGCGACAAGTCGCTGTTCGCCAACCTGGACGAGGACCCGCTGCCGATGACCTGTCCGCCGGGGATGAACCCGCTGGAGGACCTGCAAAACTTCGGCGAGTCGCTCCTCGACCGCATGGACGCCGGCGAGATGACCCCCCAGCAGGTGGCCGAAGGCATCTTCCAGATGCTGTCGCAGATGCCGCTGCCGCCCGTCCACCAGTGGGGCAACCCCGCGGCGCGCAGCCTGGACTTCCTGCCCGAGAAGCTGATGCGGATGATCGGCTGGGGGAAGATGGAGGCGCCGGAACCGATCCAGCGGCTGTTCGACTTCGATCCCTCGGTGCTGGGCGGACCTCCGCCGGCCCCTGCGCCGGAGCCGGTGGCCGTCCCCGCCGTGGCCTGAGTGGCCTAAAAAAAAGCGTGGCCTGAAAAGAAATGGGCCGCTTCGAAGCTCGAAGCGGCCCAGATCGTTCGGTTGAGCGAAGCGGGATCAGCCGGGGATCTTGACGACGTTCTCGGCGGCCGGGCCCTTGTTGCCCTGCACCACGTCGAACTCCACGCGGTCACCTTCGGCCAGCGACTTGAAGCCGTTGCCCTTGATGGCCGAGTGGTGGACGAAGCAATCCTTCTGCCCGTCCTCCGGGGTGATGAAACCGAAACCCTTACTGTCGTTGAACCACTTCACTCTGCCGGTGATGCTCATACTTTGGACTCTCTTTCTATGGTGTGGGTCCGATTGACCTGGAAATGGAACGGACCCTTTGGACAACTCGAATCAGGTGGATAAAGGTGGGGTTGGATCTACGAGTGAGTGGCTCAGCCGGCGACCTTGGTGACGTTCTCGGCTGCGGGGCCCTTGTTGCCCTGGACGACGTCGAACTCGACGCTGTCACCCTCGGCCAGCGATTTGAAGCCGCTGCCCTGAATGGCGGAGTGATGGACGAAGCAGTCTTTCTGCCCATCATCCCGGGTGAGGAAACCGAACCCTTTGCTGTCGTTGAACCACTTCACTTTTCCGGTAATGCGCATGCTTAAACTCTCCTTGACTGTGGGCCCAGAAAGCACGAAAGGGACCCGTCTGAAACCAGGTCCCTTATGCCGTTCTCTGGGTGCTGCGACAGGCTTGTTCTGTGCCTGACGTGGAGAGAGTAGCCGTTGCGTGGGAGGTTGTCAAGTCCTGTCGCGTGGGCGGGGGTGGGGCGGTCGCAAATCCCCGCCGACCCCGTAGGGGATTGTTGAAGGCCCGTCGAGAGACGCCCGCGCGTGGCGGGGATCGTTGAGGGCCTCGCATCGGGAGACGCCCCGCCGTCGGGTGCGGAGCGGGAATCGTTGAGGGCCTCGCATCGGGAGACGACCCGCCGTCCCATGGTATCCGAGAGGGTGTCGTATCGGGTCTGGGTCGTCTCTACGGGCCGGTATCGCGTTGGCGGCCGGTATCGGTTCCGGGGGGGTTATGAGGATTTGGCTTTCCAGCGACGGGGGTTGTCGAGGATATAGGCGCGGACCTGGTCCAATTCTTTGAAGTCCTTGAGGACGGTGTCATGGAACCGTTCCTGCCAGGCGAAATCGGCGTGGCCGCGAGCCCTGAGGACCTTTGTCGCCTTGGACTTGAATTGGCCGATGATCCCTCCGAGGGGCAAGGATTCTTGACCGCCCAGGATCAAGAGGCCGTGCAGGTGATCGGGCATCACGATGAAGGCGTCGAGGAATACCTGGGGATGTCTTCGCGGGATCTGGCTCCATTCCCGGGCGACCACCTCGCCGCAAGGAGAGAGAATCACCCCGCCATCGACCACCTCGCTCAGACACCGGACTCGCCATTGGACGCAGATCGTCACGTGGTAGAACCCAGGCCGACGGTAGTCCCACCGATTCCACCGCGCAGGCGAAATTCGGTATCGCTTCCGGAACAACGGATCGCCCTCGAACGTCATTTCGACCCATGATCCTATACCACACCCCTAAGGAATCGACACCGGCCGCCAACACGATACCGGCCCGTAGAGACGACCCAGACCCGCTACGATACCCTCGCGGATACCACGGGGACGGCGGGTCGTCTCTCGATGGGAGGCCCTCACCGATTCCGCACGCGGGACGGCGGGTCGCCTCTCGCTTGGCCGGCCGCGACCGGTTCCTCTCCGGGACGGCTCGTCTCTCGATGGGAGCCCTCAACGATCCCGCACGCGCGCCCCGGTATACCATCCCTCCATGATCTCCCCGTCCCCCGCCGCTCGCGCGGCCGAATCCATCCGCGAGGCGCTGGAGAGGCAGCAGCTCCAACTGCTGGAGATCACCCGCCGGGTGCGCCAGCGGTTCGAGGCGCGGGATTGGACGGGCATCCGCCAGGCCACGCTGGAGCGGCTCGAGCTGCCGGCATGGAGCATCCGGGAGACGGTGCAGGCGCTTGAGCAACAGCTCGGCGTGGCGATCGACGATCACGCGACCTGGGTGGCCCTCAAGGCCGAGTACACCCGCATGATCCTCGGGCGCGACGACTTCGAGATCGCCCAGTCGTTCTTCAACTCCGTGACCCGCAAGGTCTTCCCCCACGCCGGGGTGGACCCGGCCATCGACTACGTGGCCGACGAGCTCCCCCTCCCTTTCTCCGGCTGGGAGATGGCCAATGCCCGCATGTACGCCGTGCGCCGCATCGACGCCGCCGTGGTGCGCCGCATCCTGGAGGACGCCGGGTTCGGAGTCCCCTTCCGCGATCTCGCCGGGGACGCCGCCCGCGCTGCCGAACGCCTGCGCGAGGGAGTGGTCGCGGCCTTCGGCTCGCCGGCCATCGAGGCGGTCGACGTCCTGCGACCGGTGTTCTTCCGCAACAAGGGGGCCTACGTCGTGGGCCGGGCCCGGCTGGGGCCGGCGGTCATGCCCGTCCTCCTCGCCGTCGTCCACGACGAGGCCGAAGGGCTCGGTCTCGACGCCGCCCTCTGCACCGAGGACGAGACCAGCATCGTCTTCAGCTTCGCCCGCTGGTACTTCCACGTCGACGTGCACAGCCCGCGCGAGGTCATCGGCTTCCTCAAGTCGATCCTGCCCAGGAAGCGCATCGCCGAGCTCTACATCTCCCTCGGCTACAAGAACCACGGCAAGACCGAGTTCTACCGCGACCTCATGAGCCACATCACGGGCACCGACGAGCAGTTCGTCGAAGCCCGCGGCCAGCAGGGGCTGGTCATGGAGGTCTTCAACCTCCCCTCCTACGAGTGGGTGTTCAAGATCGTCAAGGACGTCTTCCCGCCGCAAAAGAACACCAGCCGTGAGCGGGTGATGGAGAAGTATGGCCAGGTTCAGCTCCTGGACCGGGTGGGGCGACTGGTGGGCTTCCAGGAGTTCGAGCACCTGAAGATCCCCCGCGCCCGCTTCGCGCCCGAGCTGCTGGAGAGGCTCCTCCAGGTCGCCGGCCGGACTCTCTCGGCCGAGGGCGAGTGGGTGACCATCCGTCATTGCTACGTGGAGCGCCGGGTGGTGCCGCTCGACCTCTTCCTGCGCGAGATGGACGAGGAGCGGGCCGAGGCCGCGGTGCTCGACTGGGGCTGGTGCCTCAAGGAGCTCGCCGCCGCCAACGTCTTTCCGGGCGACGTGCTGCTCAAGAACTTCGGCGTCACCCGTCACGACCGCGTCCTCTCCTACGACTACGACGAGCTGTCGGCCCTGACCGACATCGTCTTTCGGGAGATCCCGCCAGCGCGCGACGACCAGGAGGAGCTCGCCGCCGAGCCCTGGTTCACGGTGGGAGAGAACGACGTTTTCCCCGCCGAGCTGCGCACCTTCCTGGGCCTCCAGGGCCGGCTGCTCGACGCTTTCCTGCGCGAGCACTCGGACCTTTTCACCGTCGAGTTCTGGCAGGGCCTGCAGGAGCGGCACCGGCGGGGCGAGGTCCCCTCCTTTTTTCCCTACGGTCCCGCCCGCCGTCTGCGCTCCGGCGAGGCGAATCGCGAGGCCCTCCGCCCGGCGATGAGCTGCAGCGGGACGCGATGATCCGTCCCTTCCTCACCGCCCGCTGGCGGTATCTGGCGATGCGAGCCCACTCGGCGTTCCTCGCGGACGGATCCGAGGTGGCGGTGTATCCGGGGCGGCGGCTGGGGTAGCGTGGAATCTCGGAACGCTCTCCTGCGTTAGCTCCGGAGATACCGCGGGAGCGCCGCCGCCTCCCGTAGGGTAAGATTCGCCGATCGCCGGAGATGGGCGATGCGCTCTGTCTCCCTTGTAGGATCATCCAACGTTTGGAGAACCGTATGAAAAAGTTCCTCACCCTCTCCGCCGCGCTGCTCGTCGCGGCGGCTGGAGCGGCGCACGGCCAGTCCTCCGGCCAGCCTGCCCAGAAGCCCGCGGCTCCGGCCGCTCAGCCGGCCCCGGCACCGGCCGCCCAGCCGTCCGCCGCGCCGGGCGGCAAGCCGGAGTCGCTGCCGGACAAGGCCAGCTACATCATTGGCCTCAACCTGGGCAAGTCCCTGAAGAACGCTGACATCCAGGCCAACACCGACCTGATCCTCCGGGGCCTGCGGGACGGCCTCGGCGGCAGCCAGCCGCTCTTCACCGACGAGGAGATGCAGGCCACCATGCAGAGCCTCCAGCAGCAGGTGATGGCGCAGCAGGAAGCCAAGCGGAAGACCTTGGGTGAGAAGAACAAGACCGAGGGCGAGGCCTTCCTGGCGAAGAACAAGACGAAACCGGGAGTCAAGACCACGGCGAGCGGCCTGCAGTACGAGGTCCTCACCGAGGGCACGGGCCCGACGCCGAAAGCCACCGACACGGTGACGGTGAACTACAAGGGTACCCTGATCGACGGCACGACGTTCGAGAGCTCCTACGACCGCAAGGAGCCCGCGACCTTCGCCCTCAACCAGGTGGTCCCGGGTTGGACCGAGGGCCTGCAGCTCATGAAGGTCGGCTCGAAATACAAGTTCTACCTCCCGGCCGCGCTGGGCTGGGGCGACCGTGGCAACGGCAACGTGATCGGCCCCAACGCGCCGGTGGTGTTCGAGGTGGAGCTCCTCTCCATCGCTCCGCCCGCCGCGCCGGCTGCGGCCCCGGGTGGCGAACCCCAGGGCAGCGCCCAGCCCCAGGCCGCCCAGAAGCCCGCCGCGGCGAAGAAGCCGGCGGCCGCGAAGCCGGCCGACAAGAAACCGCCGGTCTGAAGCAGAGGGCAGGCGGTGAGGTGCTACTTCGCCGCCTGCTGGGTGGCTGCGGCCGCAGCCGCGAACGGCGCGCCGCTGCGCAGCCAGGTGTAGGGGTTCACGGCGTGGCCGGCAGGGGAGTAGAGGCCGTAGTGGAGATGGGTGGAGGAGATGGCGGCGTTGCCGGAGTTGCCGACGTAGCCGATGACCTCGCCGGCCTCGACCCAGTCGCCCTCCGCCTGCGGTCCATACTCCTCGAGGTGGGCGTAGTAGTGGCGATAGCCGCCGGGCCCGACGACGTAGACCACCTGGCCGCCCAGGCCGCGCATCCCCTTGAATTCGATGACGCCCCCAGTGACGCTGCGGATGGGCGTGTTGCGCGGCGCGAAGATGTCGATCCCCTGATGATGCCGGCCACCCTCCCGGGCCGTGCCCCAGGTGTTGCGGAGCTGGTCGCGGGTGACGCCGTCCACCGGGATGGGCAGCACTCTGGGCAGGGGCTGGGAGAGGAGGCCTGAGTACCGGGCGTTGTAGCGGACCGAGGCCTGGTGGCAGCCGGCGAGGGAGAGGGTGAGGACCGCGAAGACGAGGAAAAGACCGGGGATCCGACTTCGAGCCATGTTCACCTCACCTCAAAGCCCAAGGCATTGCTGCCGGTTGCCGCTGGACGATACGCGTCGTCGAGAGACCGCCTGATTGCCGAGATACCACGGAACAAGACGGGGAAGTATACATCGGCGGTAACAAATTTCAAGGGATAAGATCCACCCCATGAAGCGCTCCTTCGCGGCGGTCCTCCTGTTGGCCGCGCTCCTCGCCGCCAGCCCCGCGGCAGCCGTCCAGCCGCCGCGGCTGGCCTTCGAAGCCCCTCCCCGCTTCGCGCCCACGGCGGCGCACCTGCGGGTGGCTGCTCCGCCGCAGCTCACCAGTGTGATGCGGCTGGCGGGTCTCGCCGACCCCGGCCCGCCCATCCGCGTCGTCCTGGCGCCCGAGGGCACGCCCGAGGCGGGCCTGGTGCCGCGCTGGGTGGTGGGCTATGCCGTGGGGGATCAGAGCCTGATCGTCCTGCTGCCCGAGCGGGTGCCCAACTATCCGGACTCGTCGCTGGACGACGTCCTGCTCCACGAGACGGCGCACGTGCTGGTGGCCCGGGCGGCTGGCGGCCGGCCCCTGCCGCGCTGGTTCCAGGAGGGGATGGCCATGATCGCCGGCCGTTCCTGGGGTTTCGACGACCGCACCCGCCTCACCCTCGCCCTGCTGGTGGACCGGCCGGTCTCCCTGGCCGCGCTGGACAGCCGCTTCGCCGGCGGCCAGGCCGAGGTCAACCGCGCCTACGCCGTCGCCGGCTCCTTCGTGCGCGACCTCCTCGACCGCTACGGTCCAGGGGTGGCGCCGGCGATCCTGGCCGGCGTGGCCCGTGGCCTCTCCTTCGAGGACGCCTTCTTCGCCGCCACCGGCGCCCCCCTCGCCAGCGCCGAGGACTCCTTCTGGAGCCGCCAGACCTTCTGGTATCGCTGGGTGCCCGTGCTCACCAGCTCGGTGACTCTGTGGCTGCTCATCACCCTGCTCGCCCTCTGGGCCATGCGCTACCGCCGCCAGCGGGACGCTGCCCAGCGCCGGGTCTGGGAAGAGGAAGATGAGCGCGAGCGCCAGCGCCTGGCTGCTGCGGCCGCCCGGCTGGAGGGGCCGGGGCCGGAGGGCTGGGTGAATTGATCGATGAGCAAAGCCGAGCTGAAGGAGCCGCCAGCTACCTTCGCGAATTCCCGGCAGGCACCATCACGTCCCGCCACTGCCAGCCTTCATCCTCGATCAGACCCAGCATCAGCCGCCGATGCTTGGAGAGGGCGGCCACCTGCCGCTCCATCTCGCCGTCGCTCACCGTCCGGATGCCCGCCTCCCGCAACGCCTGCAGGGAGGGTGGCCGGGGCGGCACCTGCTCCGGCTCGACGTGCGCCTCCGCCAGGGTCGAGAGAAGCTGAGCGATGGCTTTCCGGAGGGGATAGAGCGCCACGGGATCGGGGCGCAGCTCGGGGGCGACCCCACCGAGCAGGGTGAGGGCCTCGTCCAGGATGGCGAGCGAGGGGGCCAGGGCCGATTCCCAGTCGGGGCTGTGAAAGCAGTGGAGGACGGGGTAGGCGAGGTGGCCCTGGCCCAGCGACACCATGGGGGCGGTCAGGCCGAGCAGGTGATCCCCCAGGCGGCCGAAGCCGGAGCCGTTCCAGGCCCGCAGCAGGATGTCGTGTGGATTCTGCCCCAGCGTCGTGACGTAGACGGACATCTCCCGCCGCTGCCGCACCGCCGAGACCAGCGGCAGCAGGTACGTGATGGTCAGGCTGACTAGCGTGAAACCGTTGGCGGCGGCGACGTCGGACACCAACTGCCAGACGCGCCCCCCGGGCCGGTATTCGTTGTTGCCCACGGTGATCAGGAGCGAGCCCGCGAAGTAGGCTCGCGCCCCGAGGCTGGCCGGCTGCCCGCCCTGGCTCGCCACCACGGCGCTGGGGGAGAGGTTCATCGCCAGCGTCCAGCCCAGCCAATCCAGACCGATCCAGAGGGTGACCGTGAACAGGACGATGGCGAAGCCGGTCACGGCCAGCATCCGGTGCGTGGGGACGAAGCGCAGCGCCAGCCGCCAGAGGAGGTCCGTCACCCACGACGTCAGCGGCCCCGCCCCCGCCAGGCGCAGGGTGGTCCACAGCACGTCGAAGACGACGAACAGGATGAGAGCGATGCCCGCGAGCCCGAGGACGATCCGCACCGTGCCGAAAGCAGAGCATGGCGCGTGCCACGGCCGGGAATTGCCGGCGCCCGTCCGTCCATCCTCCTGTGCGTGACAGAGGGACTCGGGCGGCGACTCTCAATGATGCAATCGCAGAGCAGTCGCCGCCCGCTCGATTCGCCTCGCGGCTGAAACGAATCTCCTTCAGGATCGCCTAAGCTTGGAGGGGTCCCTACGAGCCCCGAGGTGATCCGATGTTTCCGTCAGCCAAGATCCGCGCCCTGGTCATCGTCCTCCTCCTCGTCCCGGCGGCGGCCCGGGCTTCGCTCCTCCCGCAGGCCAACTGCGAGGACCTCCTGCCGCAGGTCCTCAACGTCGGCCTGCCGCAGCCGCACGATCCTCTGAACGTCCGGTTCGAAGATCTGCGCAAGGCCGCCGAGGCCCTCTTCTCCTCGACCTACCAGGAGCAGGGGAGATGCCGGGGCGGGCGCAGGCTGCAGGTCAACATCGCGATCGGCAACGACTACCAGATCCTCGACTGGCTCGGTCAGCGGCTCATCGACGTGGCGGCGGTGCCGGACCTCGGCGCCGAGCTGCTGCGTCGGGACGGGGTAGATCTCTTGGAGCTCAACCCGGTCGAGCACGGTTTTGACAACCTCCTCACGCCCGACCTCTCCGACCGTCTGCGATCCTGGAGCGCCGAGGCGGGAAACTGGACGGCGCGCGATGAGCCCGCGAAAGATTTCGAGAGCTTCCGCTGGCAGCTCTGGTGCGGTCTCGCCAAGGGCGCCGGCAGTGCCGCCGGTTCCCTGCGGCTCGCGGATGGCCGGCCCTGCTCGGCGTTGCCCCGCGGGCCCGACTACCGGATCGCCCTGGCGTCCCACCTGTCCACGGGCGGCTTCCTGCACCCGGTGGCCGAGACGGCAAAATGGCTGCAGGCCCGGCTGGGCGAAACCAGGCTCTCGGCGGACGCGGCCGGGAAGCTGACGGACCGCTTCTGGACGTCCTTCTTCGACCATGCGCGCTTCACCCTCGACGGCACCCTGGAGAAGGGGCAGGGGACGTCGAGCAGGTTGATCGAGATCATGGCGGACGAAGAGCCCGCCGGCTCCGGACCGCAGTACGAGGACCATCTGGTGATCACGAGGCGAGCCGCGGCTCGGATCTTCGAGCCGGGCCGTCTCCTCCCCCCGGACGTGGCGCTCCCGCCGGAGCTGACGGCCCTGCTGGCGAGCAAGCCGGTGCCAGCCGCCTTCCAGTCGCTGCTCACGCCCGATCCCTACTTCGGCGTGCGCACCTTCGGCTTCACGGTCGACGAGAGCATCGGGCTGTTGCGGCAGCATCAGTCGACCTCGGGAAAGGCGCAGCTCGCCCTGGTGCTGCCCGGCGGCGGGGTGAAGGCCGTCTACCAGTCGCGGCTCATGGACGCGCTCTATAGTCAGGGGTACTTGAAGAACGCTCTCACCAGGACGGCGCCGCAGGCGGAGGCGAACCCGGTCGACGTGGATTTCGTGATCGGCACCAGCGGCGGCGCGCTGCTGGGATATTTCGTCGCGCGGCTGGCGGAGAACGGTCCGTGGAACCTGTCGCAGGTGCTCTGGGAGAAGGAGAACCGCGAGGTCCTCGACAGCACCGACATCTTCGGCCGGACCGACCTGCCGCGCTATCTCAGCGTGGTGACGATCGTCTCCCTCTTCGCCGCGCTGTTGACCCTGACCTCTCTGCGGAGAAAGTCCCCTCTCCGGGACGACGCGCCGCCGCCGGAGAGGACCGGGCGCCGGCTTCTGCGGGTCACCGTCTGGCCGCTGCTCATCCTCACCCCTCTGCTGGTCCGGCTGGTCAACGGCAGCCTCTCGCAGGAGCACATCCCGGAGATCGAGGGCCTGTTCTACGCCCTCTGCGCGTCGCTGGCCATGTTCGCCGATCAATGCCTGATCCTCCGGACGGAGGTCCAGGCCCGGCCCTACGACCGTCTTTTCGGCCTCTGCTCCGGGCTGGCGCTGCTCGCGGGCGGCGTTCTCGTCGCGTTGCCGCTGCTGCCCATCTGGGGCGGGCGAGAAGGGAAGCGCTGGATCGACGGCTTGGTGGACGGGCTCAAGCTCTCCCGGGGATCGTTGCTGATCTGCCTGGGAGTCCTCTGCGTTCTGGTGGGGGTGATCCTCTGGCTCTGCTCCTCGCGCCACTATCACCTGGAGAAGGTGGGCGACTTCCTGGCCGGCTTTCTCGTCAGTCTGTTCCTCGTCCTCGGGGTGTATGGCCTGCTCGCCACCGTGATGTACATGAAGCCGGACCTGCTCTCGCCGCTCGAGCTGACCCTGGGCTTCTGGGTCTGGCTGAGCCTCACCAGCCTGGTCCTCGGCTACCTGCTCATCGCCGTGGGGTGCGCCTGGCGCGAGGCGAGATGGGGCCGGCACGTCTTTCGTGGCCTTCGGTACCTCTGCTCCAGCCATCCCAACTGTGCCCTGGCGGGCCGCAGGTTCGTGCGCATCGCCGCCGTGACGATGCTCTCGTTCTTCTGGTGGAACCTCATTCTGGCGCCGGCCCTTTACGGCAACGGCCACGCGCATGGGTTCCTGAAGACGGCCGTGGGCAACTTCAATAGGGAGTACCGGCAGGCGAACCCCAAGGGCGACCCGCACCGGCTGACCTCGCAGCTCCTGGTGCCGGCCAACGTCCTCGAACGCGACGGCACGCGCTACTTCCTGGTGCTGCCGGGCGGCGTCACGGACTGTCCTCCCGTGTCCAGGAAGCCCGGCGCCCTTTGGTACACCTACCGCATCCAGCCGCGAGGAGGTGTGAGCCTGCCGGCGCCGCAGGGCGACTGCCAGAATTTCAGCGACAAGCGCGCGAAGGACGTCGACGAGGTCGTCTTCGCCTCCGGCTCTCCCTTCCCCATCTTTCCGGCGCATCTGCTGGACCTGAAGGACAAGTCCGGAGAGGTCCACAAGGAGGCGCTCGTCGACGGCGGCTACTCGAACAACGAGCCGGTGGACGCCGCCCTGAGCGTCGCCGCGGAGCAGGTGCTGATCGTAGAATCCACCAACCCTCTCGGCCCCTCCGGGCCCGTGGCCGGACCCTCACGGTGGCCTCCGCTCACCGGACCCCTGGTCGGGGATCTGCTCCGGCTTCCCGGCTTCCTGTTCGAGCGCTCGCAGCAGGTCGACCGGTTGAGCCGGCGCGGGCTCTTCGTCGTCTCGCTCTCACCCTGGCGGGATGAGCCGGACTGGCCGGAGTTGTTCGATTTTCGCCGCCAAGTCGTCGAGCGGATGCGAAAGGTGGCCGACCAGGACCTGTCGCGGCGGGTCGGGCTGGTGGAGAGCTGGGGGCCTCCGCGCTTCCAGTTGAGCGTCCTGGTCGGCGGTGCGGACTAGGAGCCTGCGCGGCAGAAAAGCTCGTAGGCAGCGTTGGTGCAGGACAGCAAGGACAGCAGGGACTTCAGGGACAACAGGGACATGAAATTAGTCGAAACCGGAGATTTTTCGTCCCTGCTGTCTCTGGTGTCCCTGCTGTC
>Ga0136846_1231878_pt1 | contig 63138 bp, 59 predicted proteins | sample HopSoiMetagenom2_FD_96841 | JGI IMG/M metagenome (GOLD analysis project Ga0136846, IMG submission 96841) | Grasslands soil microbial communities from Hopland, California, USA - 2 Assembly 2016 (version 4) | ecosystem: Environmental > Terrestrial > Soil > Grasslands | place: USA: Hopland... | reverse complement strand
TCGACCATCTCCAGCATGAAGGTGGAGCGGCCGCGGGCCAGGTCGTCGCCGGCCCCGACCCGGCTGAAGAGCCGGTCCACGACGCCGAGGCGCAGACGCTTGGCCGGCACGAAGGACCCGGCCTGGGCCAGCACGGCGAGCAGGGCGTTCTGGCGCAGGAAGGTGGACTTGCCCGCCATGTTCGGGCCGGTGACCAGGCTGAGGCGCGCCCCGCCGACGCCGGCCCCGTCGAGGCGGCAGTCGTTGGGCGTGAAGGCCTCGCCCGCGCGGCGCACCGCCGCCTCCACCACCGGATGGCGGGCGGCCTCGGCCTCGAAGGCGGTGGAGCGGTCCACCACTGGGCGAGTCGCCCCGACATCGTCGGCCCATTCCGCCAGGGCTGCGGCCACGTCCAGGGTCGCGGCCGCCTGGGCCGCGGCCTGGATGGGCTGGGCGACCCCCGTCGCGGCGTCGCGCCAAGCCTCGAAGGTGTCGAGCTCGATCGCCAGGGCCCGTTCGGCCGCCTGGGCGATCTTCGCATCCAGCTCGGCCAGCTCCACGGTGGTGAAGCGGACCTGGTTGGCCATGGTCTGCCGATGGATGAAGGTGGCGCTGAGCGGGGGCTTCAGCAGCGGCTCGGCCGCCTTGGCCGTGGCCTCGACGAAATAGCCGAGGACGGCGTTGTGGCGGATCTTCAGCGCCACGCCGCTCTCGCCCGCCAGCTGGGCCTCGAGGGCGGCGATCACCTTGCGGCTGTCGTCGCGCAGGGCCCGCGCCTGGTCCAGCTCCGGCCGCACGCCGGGGGCCACGAAGCCGCCGTCACGGGCCAGGGCCGGCAGCTCCAGGCCGAGGCCGGCGGCGAGCAGGTCACGAAAGGCGCTGAGGTCGGGGCTGCCGGCCAGGTCCAGGGCGGCCAGCGCCTCGGCCGTCTCCGCCGGCAGGGCCACCAGCGGATCGCGCGTCTCGGCGAACAGGCGGCAGACCGCCTCGCCGGCCGCCAGGCCGTCGCGCAGGGCCCCAAGGTCACGCGGGCCGCCGCGGCCGAGGGCCAGGCGGCTGAGCGCCCGGGCCATGTCCGGCAGGCCCTTCAGCAGGTCGCGCAGCCGCTGGCGCTGGCCCCGGTGGCCACAGAACCAGGCGACGGCGTCCAGCCGTGCGTCGATAGCCGCCGGGTCCAGCAGCGGCCTCGCCAGGCGGCTGGCCAGCATGCGCGCGCCGGGCGCGGTCACCGTGCGGTCGATGGCGCCCAGCAGCGAGCCGTCGCGGGCGCCGGACGTGGCGCGCTCGATCTCCAGGCTGGCCCGGGTCGCCGGGTCGATGACCATGACGTCGGCCTCGCCCGCGCGACGGGGGGCCGAAAGCGCTGGGACCCGGCCCGCCTGGGTGGTCTCCAGGTGCGCGGCGATCAGGCCCAGGGCCGAGACCTCCGCGCCCGAAAGCTGGCCGAAGCCGTCCAGGGTCTCCACGCCATAGAGCCGCTTCAGCCGCGCCTCGGCCGCGCCCGGTTCCGCCAGCGCCGAGGGCATGGGCTGGACGAAGCCGCCGGCCGACTTCAGCGCCGCCGAGACCGCCTCGTCCGCAAACAGGCGGTCGGGCACCAGGATCTCGGACGGCCCCAGCGCCGCCAGGGCCGAGGCCAGGCCCGCGACCGAGACACCCAGGCATTCCACCTCGCCGGTCGAGAGCTCCACGCTGGCCACCGCCGCCGCGCCCGCGCGCACCGAGACCGCGGCGAGCCGATTGGCGCCACGGGCGTCCAGCAGGCCGTCCTCGGTGAGGGTGCCCGGCGTCACCACCCGGGTCACCTCGCGCCGCACCACCGCCTTGGAGCCGCGCTTCCTGGCCTCCGCCGGATCCTCCAACTGGTCGCAGACCGCCACCTTGAAGCCGGCGCGGATCAGCTTGGCGAGATAGGCCTCCATGGCGTGGGCGGGCACGCCCGCCATCGGGATCGGCTGGCCGCCGTGCTGGCCGCGGGCGGTCAGGGTGATGCCCAGGGCCGCGGCCGCCTTCTGGGCGTCCTCGAAGAACAGCTCGTAGAAGTCGCCCATGCGGAAGAACACCAGGGCGTCCGGCTGGCGCGCCTTGGCCTCGAAGAACTGGGCCATCACCGGCGTCGCGCCGGCGGCCTCGGGCGCCGCGGAGGCGCTATGGGTCGGAACCTGGGCGTTCATGGGAGGAATTGACGCTAGAGGATGCGGCCCGCTCCCGCACCCCCTTGAACCTGGCCGCAGGCGCGCCAAGCTGTGGATGAAATGGATAGGGGCCGAATCGGAACCCAGTTCGTCCTGTTCCCCGCCGGCCCGGCGGACGCCGAGGCCCTGGCGCGGGTGCATGTGGCCTCATGGCGCGAGACCTACCGCGGCCTGCTTCCCGATGCCTACCTCGCCCGCATGTCCGAGACCGCGCACGCCCGCCGCTTCGCGCGCTCGCTGCTGCAGCCGGGGCCCGACGAGGTGACCCTGGCGACGGCGGACCGGGCGGGCATCGTCGGCTACGCCGCGGGCGGGCCCTCGCGGCGGCGCGTGCCGGGGGAAGCCGAGATCGCCACGCTCTATGTGCTGCGCGCGGCCCAGCGCCATGGCCTGGGGCGGCGCCTGCTGGTCGAGACCGCCCGCGCCCTGGCGGCGGAGGGGGCGAAGTCCCTGGTCATCTCAGTGCTGCGCGACAACATCGCCGCCCGCGGCTTCTACGAGCACCTGGGCGGGGAGGCCGAGCCGCCGCGCCTGGAGCCGGGCCCCGGCGGAGGGTTGCTGCACGAGGTCGCCTATCGGTGGGCGGATATCGGGAAGCTCACGGTGTAATCCCTCCCCTTTATGGGGAGGGACAGGCCGCGCAGCGGCCAGGGTGGGGAAGTCACGACCGGGCTCGGCGTTGGATCGTGGTCTCCCCACCCGTCTCGCTTCGCTCGCCACCCTCCCCATGAAGGGGAGGGATGTCCTAGATCTCCGCCGAGGCTTCCGCCGCGTAGGTCAGCGACACGAACACGTCCTCCAGGTCCGGATCCTCGGTGGAGATGTCCTTGATGTGCAGGCCCGCGGCGCGGATCGCGGCGAGCACCTGCTCCACGCTGGACTGGCCGGTGCGGTAGCTGACCGAGAAGCCGCCGGCCTTGGTGAGCTTGGTCTCGAAGCCCGGCAGGTGGGGCGCGGCCGGCACCGGCTCCTCGGGCGTGACGATCACCATGCGGGTGTCCATGCGCCGCAGCAGGGTCGTGGTCGGCTCGCACGCCACCACCAGGCCGCGGTTGATGATGGCGATCTGGTCGCAGAGCTCCTGGGCCTCTTCCAGGTAGTGGGTCGTGAGCACGATGGTCACGCCCTTGCGGTTCAGCTCCAGCACATAGTTCCAGAGCTGCTTGCGCAGCTCCACGTCCACGCCGGCGGTGGGCTCGTCCAGGATCAGCACCGGCGGGTTGTGCACCATGGCCTTGGCCACCATCAGCCGGCGCTTCATGCCGCCCGACAGCTGGCGGACATAGGCCTTGGACTTGTCGGCCAGGCCCAGGGCGGCGAGCAGCTCGTCGGAGCGGCGCTCGGCCTTGGGCACCGCATACATGCCGGCCGCCACCTCCAGCGCCTCCTTGGGCGTGAAGAACGGGTCGGCGGCGATCTCCTGGGGCACCACGCCGATGGCCGCGCGGGCGTCGCGCGGCTGTTTGTCGATGTCGCGGCCCCAGATGCTCACCGTGCCGCCGGTCTTCTGGCACAGGCCGGCGAGGATGTTGATGAAGGTCGACTTGCCCGCGCCGTTCGGGCCCAGCACCCCGAAGATCGATCCGCGCGGAATGGCCAGGTCGATGCCCTTCAGCGCCCGCATCTCGGGCGTGGTCTTGGTGGCGGCGTAGGTCTTGATCAGGCCCTTGGCCTCGATGGCGAATTCCGGAAGGTCCATGGAGCCCCTGAAATGACGTAAGCGAGCTGACCTGGTCGACGAGGTCGCGACGGTCGTTGACGGCGAAAGCCGTGGTCGCATACCTAGGCGCGCGCCGCCCCCACGCCAAGGCGCGGCCCCAGAGGTATTGCTGAACCATGGCCCGCATAGCCCGCAACAAAGGCGCCGCCGCCCAGAAGGGCCCCGAGCCGATGCCGGCCCAGCCCGCACTGACGACGGCCCTGCCCGCGCCGGAGATCGTCGTGGTCCGTTCCGGCCGCATCGCCTGCGACGGTGTGGGTGGGGCGCTCGGGCATCCGCGGGTGTGGCTGGAGATGGGCGAGGCCAGCTTCGTCGAGTGCCCCTACTGCGACCGCCGCTTTGTCCTGGCGACCGGCTCGGAAGGGCCGGAGGACGAGCGCCTGGCCCCCGGCGTCTACGAAGGCCCGCACGGCCACTGAATTTCCGCGTCCGGCGACGCGCTGACGCAGGGCGAACGCGCTGCTCACAGTTTGCCCTTGAGCAAGGCCATTTTCCCGGAGACGGTAGGCCGGGGGAGGCGCAATGCTCGCAATTGGCTTGCTGTTCGCCGCTGCGGTCGCAGGCGGCAGCCCCGCTGATGCGAAGGGCGAGACGCATGCGGCAGACTGGGCCGCGCGACCCGCGGCGCGTGACGTCCGTCACTATCCGCCGCTCGCAGTGGCCCTCAGATTGAACGGATGGGCGCTGTTGTCCTGCCCCGTCGATGCGTCGGGAGCCGCTGGCGGCTGCGAGACCTTGTCCGAGGCGCCCGCCGGTCTGGGGTTTGGACTGGCGGCCAAGAGCGCGAGCGCGTCGTTTCGTTTCAAGCCCGCCACGACTGCCGGCGCGCCGACGCTGTCGGTCGTCCGGGTCCCGATCCGCTTTGCAATCGCGCCAGCGCCGCCGCCGGCGACGGCGGACCCGCCGAGCGCTGACGCATCGAGTACGGCGGTCGCGGTTGCGATGCTCAGCGCCAACGGATGGTCGGAGAGCCTGCGGCAGGGCCAAGAGGAATGGCTTCTGGCCTTGGCTCAGCGCGCGCCCAACGCTGACCCCGGCGTCGTGGCGGAGGCGCGGCAACGTCTGAAGGCCAGCTTTGACGCTGACCGCGCTCCGATGACCTCCGAGGTCGCCGCCGGGTACGCCCGCCTGATGGCGAAACCGGATTTGGTGGCCGCGCTCAACTACTACCGGACGCCGGCGGGCACGGCGTTCCAGGCCCACCGCCGCGACATCGCGCGCCTCTTAGCGGCGGCCTCGCTGGACCACATAAGAGTCTCGCTTCTCCAGGCGCGGGCTCAGATCTGCGCGTCATCCCAACCTTGCGGCATCGGCCCGTTGCCGAGCGCGTGGACATCGGAGCTGCCCTCGCCGCCCGCCGTCGATGCGGAGCGCTTGGCGATCGCCCGCGAAATTCTCCTGGTCGACCAGGCTATGTCCGACCTCTCCCGGATCGAGCAGAGGACGGTGGACCAGCTTGGCGGCCTCGCGCTCGGCGGCAATGCGTCGCTGGCGGCCTTCAAGGCGGCGTTCCTCGAGGCTGCCGAGCGCCATCGACAGGCCGTGGTCGACGATAGCGCAGCTCGCTATGCGAGCCTCTTCACCGCCGAGCAGCTGCGAGCCATTCTTGAGTTCAAGCGTGGGCCGACATGGCGGAGCCTCCAGCTTCACCGCGAAGACCTGGAGCAGCTCGGGCGCCGAACGGCTGAGGCGCACAACGACCAAGCACGCGCCATCGCAGGGCAGGCATTCTGCAAGGCGCACGACTGTGCCGCCAACCCACCATCCGGAGACGTGTCAGAGCTCCTCATCACTCTCGATGCGGGGCCCGAGCAAAACGCCGACCGCAAAGATCGATAGCCGCGCATGTCCCGACCTGCACTTTATCGCCGTGCGGCGACGCGCTGACGCAGGGACGGCTTAACCTCTCCGCGGCTAAGCTGCTGGCGGCGCTGGCGAAATCCGCTGGCCTTGGGGGAGCTTGCGTATGCCCGAAAACACCGCCCAGACCCTGGCCGTCCTGGCCGCGGACGCCTACAGCCACGATCCGGCCCTGGGCCTGCCCGCCGGCTTCACGGCGGTGAACCTGCCCGGCCTCGGCATGGACGACGGGCTCTACACCCGCGGCCATGGCGCGGCGGCGGTGTCGACCGGGCTGCTGGACGGCGAGCAGGTGCTGGTGGTGGCCTTCCGCGGCACCGACGGCGTCCACGACTGGATCAGCGACGTCACCAATATCGACGACCAGTATTCGGCGTTCAAATCCCTGGCCAAGGCCGTGGAGCAGTATGCGGCGCAGGGCGGCAAGGTCGTCCTCACCGGCCACTCCGCCGGCGGCGCCATGGCGCAGATCTTCATGTCCGAGCACGCGGGCGACGACCACTACCGCGCCGTCACCTTCGGCTCGCCCGGCGCCCTCCCGGAAAAGCACGTGTTCAGTGTCGCCGCCGACAGCCGGATCACCAACTATGTGGTCAGCGACGACCCGGTGGTCTTCCTGGGCGAGCATCGGGGCGATGCGATCGCCGCGGCGCTGAAGCCGGTCGGCGGGCTCCTCGACACCGTGCTGAGCGAGATCGGCCACCTGACCCACATCTCGCTGGGCGGGCTCTTCGGCTCCGCGGCCAAGGCGCTGGCCGGCGACTATGTGAACAACGGGACCACGGTGGTGCTGCCGGGCGCCGCCCCCAGCCTGACCGTCCAGGCGGCGCTGCACGACGGCCTCAGCGAGCACAACCCCGACATCTACGTCAGCCTCACGGGGTCAGCGACGGTGTTCGAGCCGCACCTCTGGTGAGCTGAGACGGCGGCCGCACACTGTCGGAGCGGCCCTCGCCAGGCTTTGTCGAAGAGGCCCCGATCACGGGGACTCCCGTCCTTAAATCTCACGGTAGATGCGAGCCTGCCTCTCAAAGGCAGTCAAGGTCGCGCCTCCGGCGCGCCGCGCCGCGGTCGCCCTGCGGGCGAACCTTGAGTGCCTTTGAGAGGCAGGCAAACTGGCTGCCATGAGATCTAAGCTGGGGTGGGCCGCGGGGCGGCCAGGGGGCCAATTCAACCAAGATCCGCTGCGGCCAGCTCAGATTCCCAAGCGGCGAAGTCATCAGGACCGTAGAGCCAAGGGCGGTCCGTGCTGATCGTATCGGCGCCCGACATAGCTTGAAGTGCCCACAACAGCGCTAGGTCAACTCGACCGGCATGTTGGTCATCGACGAGGAAGGCGGCGGCCCATGTGGCCATGTCCTCGCGAGAAGCTGTTCCATCCCGCAAACCGCGCAGGCATTGGATTACGACATCTCTGGAGGGCAGCTCCACAGATCAGACCAGCCCGCCCCCTACACCCGCAGCGGCATCAGGATGTACTGCACATCCGCATCGCCCGGATCGAGCACCAGCGCCGGGTCGTTGGGGCCGCCGAAGCGCAGCTCCATGGCTTCGCCGGAGATCTGGTCGGTGATGTCGAGCAGGTAGCGGGCGTTGAAGGAGAGCTCGAAGGGCTCGCCGTCGTAGTCGATCTCCAGCTCCTCGACCGCCTGGCCCGCCTCCATGTTGCGGACGGTGAGCACCACGCGGCCGGCCTCGATGGCCATGCGCACGCTGCGGCTCTTCTCGGCGGAGATGGTGGCGACGCGGTCCACCGCCTGGGCGAACAGCTTGGCGTCGACCATGACCGTGCGGTTGTTGTCCTTGGGGATGACGCGCGCGTAGTCGGGGAAGTTGCCGTCGATGACCTTCGACGTCAGGGCCGCGCCGCCCAGCTCCAGCCGCACCTTCTGGGGGCTGATCTGCAGGTCGACGCTCTCGCCGGCGTCCTCGAGCAGGCGGCGGATCTCGCCGATGGTCTTGCGCGGGACGATGACGCCCGGGGCGCCTGCCGCGCCCTCCGGCGCCGGCATGTCGGCCAGGGCCAGGCGCGAGCCGTCGGTGGCCACGGCGCGCAGGCGCTGCGCCCCGTCGATCACCACCGTGTGCACATAGAGGCCGTTCAGGTAGTAGCGCGTCTCCTCCGCCGAGATGGCGAAGCGGGTCTTGTCGATCAGCCGGATGAGGTCGTTGACGTCGACGCCCATCGAGCCGGCGAAGCCCTCGGACGACATCACCGGGAAGTCGCCCGCCGGCAGGACCGGCAGGTTGAAGCGGCTGCGGCCCGCGGCCACCGTCAGGCGCGGATCATCGCCAGTGAAGCTCAGCGAGACGTCGGCGCCCTCCGGCAGCTTGCGGACGATCTCATAGAGGGTGTGGGCCGGCGCCGTGATCTGCCCGGGCTGGTCCACCTGGGCCAGCGCCTCGTCGACGATCTCCAGGTCCAGGTCGGTGGCCGAGAACGTCAGCCGGTCGCGCTCGGCCGACAGCAAGACGTTCGACAGGATCGGGATGGTGTTGCGGCGCTCCACCGCGCTCTGCACATGGCCCAGCGCGCGGAGCAGCGCGGCGCGTTCGATCGTCAGCTTCATCTCGGTCCCGGCTCACCAATTGCGTTCGGGGCGCGAATCACCGCTGCCCGCACACACCCCGAAGGGAGGGGACTTCGGACATTAGCCAAATTCAGCGCTTGGGAAAGCCCGTGCTGCGGCCGGCGGCGCGCTTATCCACCGGGGCCGCGAAAGGCGCTCAGGCCCGGGTGTCCACCGCCCCGCCGGAGTCGCCGCCGTCACCGTCGGCGCCATAGGGATTGGTCCCGCCCGCGGGGCCCGGCCCGGTCGCCGCGCCCTTGGCGGCGACCACCACCATCGCCGGCCGCACGAGGCGCCCGAGCAGTTCGTAGCCGGCCTGCAGGGTCTGGATGACCCCGCCGGGCGCCACGTCCTCGCCCGGCTGCTCCATCATCGCCTGGTGCTTGTGGGGGTCGAACTTCTCGCCGCGCGCGGGCGCGACCTTCTTCAGCCCGTTCTTCTCGAAGGCGCCCAGCAGCTCCTTGGCGGTCATCTCGACGCCGACCACGAAGTTCTTCATCGGCCCGTCGACGTCGGCCGGCACGGAGGCCAGGGCGCGGTCGAAGGTGTCGGCGACGCCCAGGAGGTCGCGGGCGAACTTGGTGATCGCATAGGCGCGCGCGTCGTTCATTTCGCGCTCGGCGCGGCGCTTGGTGTTCTCCGCCTCGGCGGCGTAGCGGAGCATCTGCTCCCTCAGCGCCTGGACCTCGGCGGTCAGCGCCTCCACGTCGACGTCGTCGCCATCGTGCGGCGCGCCGTCCACGGGCGTGTTCTCTTCGGACATCTGCTCGTTCTGACCCTTAAGCGTTCATCACCTGGCCAAGCACGCGGGCGGTATAGTCCACCAACGGAATGATCCGGGCGTAGTTCAGGCGCGCAGGGCCGATCACGCCGATCGCGCCCACGACCTTCTGCGCGCCCGTCATATAGGGCGCCGCGATCACAGCGGAACCCGAAAGCGAAAAGAGCCGCGTCTCCGCGCCGATGAAGATGCGCACGCCCTGGCCGTCGCGCACCCCGTCCAGCAGCTGGATCAGCTGCTCCTTCTGCTCCAGGTCCTCGAAGAGCGAACGCACGCGTTCGAGATCCTCCAGGGCCTCGCGGTCCTCCAGGAGGTTGGCGCGCCCGCGCACGATCAGGGCCCGCTCCTCGGCCTCGCCACCGCCCCAGGCGGCCAGGCCATCCTCCACCAGCCGCGCGGCGGTGTCGTCCAGCTCGCGCCGGGCGCTGTCCAGCTCGACGCGCAGGTCGGCCTTGGCCTCCACCAGCGTGCGGCCGCGCAGGCGCGCGTTGAGGAAGTTGGAGGCCTCCTGCAGGGCCGACGGCGTCACGCCCGCCGGCAGCCGCATCAGCCGGTTCTCCACCGCCCCGTCGTCGAACACCATGATCGCCAGGGTGCGGTCGCCGGAGAGCGGCACGAACTCCACATGGGTCACGCCGGCGTCGCGCATGGGCGTGACCACCACCCCCGCCCCGCCGGCCAGGCCCGAGAGGATCGAGGAGGCCTCGTTCAGCGCATCCTCGTAATTGCGGCCATGGGCCAGGAGGCGCGCCTCGATGGAGCGCCGCTCCTCCTCGGCCACATCGCCCACCTCCATCAGCCCGTCCACGAAGAGGCGCAGGCCCGCGTGGGTCGGCAGCCGCCCGGCGCTCACGTGCGGCGCGCCCAGGAGGCCCAGCTGGGTCAGGTCCTGCATGGTGTTGCGGATCGAGGCCGGGGAGAGCGAGACGCCGCCTTTCGAGAGGGTCCGGGAGCCTACGGGCTCCCCGGTCTCCAGATAGCTCTCCACGATGCGGCGGAAGATCTCCCGGGCGCGGGCGTCCATATCGGCGAGCGAGGGCCCGCGGGAAAACATTGGCGTGGTCACGGGTTGGGCTTGGCGCCTCTCGGAGTCCATGGACGGGGCCTTCGCGATCTAGGATAAGCGCGGCCTCCCGCGGCGCAAGCTGCGCCCTCGTGAAGCTTCGACCCCATGCGCCCCTCCGACCGCACGCCCGACCTGCTCCGCCCCGTCACGCTCGAGACCGGCGTGACCCGTTATGCGGAAGGCTCCTGCCTCGCCACCTTCGGCCACACCAAGGTGCTGGTGACCGCCAGCCTGGAGGAAGGCGTGCCGGGGTTCCTGCGCGGCAAGGGCCAGGGCTGGGTGACGGCCGAGTACGGCATGCTGCCCCGGGCCACCCACACCCGCGGCCGGCGCGAGGCGGCGGCGGGCAAGCAGTCGGGCCGGACCCAGGAGATCCAGCGGCTGATCGGTCGCTCGCTGCGCGCAGTCACCGACCTGAAGGCCCTGGGCGAGCGGCAGATCACCGTGGACTGCGACGTGCTGCAGGCCGACGGCGGCACCCGTACGGCCTCGATCACCGGCGCCTGGGTCGCCCTGCGCCTGGCCACCCGCTACCTGCTGGAGGAGCGGATCATCGCGGCCGACCCGATCCTGGACCAGGTGGCGGCGATCAGCTGCGGCATCTTCGCCGGCACGCCGGTGCTGGACCTCGACTACGAGGAGGACTCCAACGCCGAGGCCGACGCCAACTTCGTGCTGACCGGCGCGGGCGACATCGTTGAGGTGCAGGCCACCGGCGAGAAGCGCGGCTTCAGCCAGGCCGAGTTCGACGCCCTCTTCTCCCTGGCCCGCAAGGGCATCGGCGAACTCTGCGAGATCCAGCGGGTCGCGGCGGGGGGCTAACGCCGTCGGCGTGGCGCCGGCCGCGCCGTCCGTTTGACCACCAACCACACGAACGAGTTCGCGCCGCCGCGAAGCGGCGATCCAAACCCGCAGCCTCGAGTGTCTCGCGGGGCTTCGCCCCATCCCGGACCCGTTCGTGTCGTTCGTGTAGTTCGTGGACAAATCTTGCTGAGGGTGACCGCCCCGCGGCGGTGGGGGTTTAGTCGCCGGCTCTGCGCCGCCGCCGCCGGCGCTGTCTATTGGTCCACGAACCACACGAACGACACGAACGGGGCCGTGCGGCCGCGAAGCGGCGATCCAAGCTCCCGGGCCTCGCAGGTCTGATCGGGGCTTCGCCCTATGCAGGGCCGGTTCGTGTCGTTCGTGTGGTTCGTGGTTGAATCTTGCGGACGACGCCTACTCGCCGTCGTCGTCCATCGGGCCGTCGTCGGGGCCGGGTTCGTAGACCAGGAGGTCGCCGGGCTGGCAGTCCAGCTCGCGGCAAAGGGCTGAGAGGGTGGAGAAGCGCACCGCGCGGGCCTTGCCGGTCTTCAGGATCGACAGGTTGGCGATCGTCACGCCGACCCGGTCGGCGAGTTCGGTGAGCGACATGCGGCGGTCCAGGAGGACGCGGTCGAGGCTGACACGGATCGTCATGCGGGCGCCCTAGATCGTGAGCTCGGCTTCGCGCCGCAGCCGGGCGCCCTCGCGGAACACCTCCGCCAGCACGAAGACCACGAGGACGGAGAACCAGGCGGTGAGGCTCATGCTGGGCTCCACGTGGTTGACCCCGGGAAGCAGCCAGGCGCTGACCGCCCAGAAGACGTAGCGGCCGAGCTCGAGGCCCGCGAGCATCAGGCCGATGAGCCGTAGCCGGGCCACATTGTCGGGATGGAAGGGATCGCCGCTGGTCAGGGTCGTGAAGATCCGGCGCAGCGCGCCGACGATGATCAGGACGCCGCCCAGGTAGAGCGCCGCCGCCAGCAGTCCGCTGGTGATGGAGGGCCCGTTTCGGGTCAGCTCGGCCAGCGCCCCGTCGCGCGCGTCGGCCGCGTCGCCGCCGAGGTGGAAGCTGGCCAGGAAGTCGGGATTGAAGCCGAGAAGGATGGCCGCGAGGGTGATGAGGCCCAGGATCGAGATGCCGATCCACAAGGCTGCGAACACCACGTCGAGGATGATCTTGAGGAAGCTCGACACCGAGCCCGGACCCAAGGCGCGCATGACTGGCGTTACTCTCCCTAGTCGTCGGATCCGCCGCGGCGGGGCCGGTTCAGGCCCGGGCCGGGGCGGATGGGACGTTCCCCACGTTCTGCTACGCGGGAGCCTAGAGGAACGCGGCGCGGGCGGCGATGCTGAGGATCGGGGCGGCGGCGAGGACCAGGCAGAAGGCCATCGCGGCGCGGTCCAGGTAGGTCATGGTCTTGGCGAACATTTTGAGGCTCCGTCTTTGCTGCATTGCAGCGCGTTAATGTTCGGGACCCCGTGTCCCGATGTGTTTAACGATACGGAGGCATCGATTTTCGATCAAATGAATATCGAGTAACGATATTAAACTTTCGCAATGCAACAGGGCCGCCTCAGGGTTAGGGTCCGCGCCCCGACGCAGGAGGAGGCCGAGATGGCGTTGAAGCTGGAGCCCGGGACGCGGCTGGTGGTGGCGACCCACAACCCCGGCAAGGCGCGCGAACTGGCCGAGATCCTGGAGGGGCGATTCGAACTGGTGGCGGCAGGCGAGCTGGGCCTGCCCGAACCGGAGGAGACCGAGACCACCTTCGTCGGCAACGCCCTCCTGAAGGCCCGCGCCGCAGCGGAGGCCACAGGCCAGATCGCGCTCGCCGACGATTCCGGCCTGTCGGTGAAGGCGCTGGACGGCGCCCCGGGAATCTTCTCGGCCCGGTGGGCCGGGCCTGGCAAGGACTTCGCCCTGGCCATGCGCAAGGTGGAGGAACGGCTGGAGGAGGCCGGCGCCGAGGACTATTCGGCCTGGTTCACCTCGGCCCTGGCCGTGGCCTGGCCGGGCGGACCCGCCGTCGTGGTGGAGGGCCGGGTCGACGGGACGCTCAGCTTCCCGCCCCGCGGCGACAAGGGCTTCGGCTACGACCCGATCTTCGTTCCCGCCGGCTTCGACCAGACGTTCGGCGAGATGGAGCCGGCGACCAAGGACGGACTCAGCCACCGCGCCCGCGCCTTCGCCAAGCTCAAGGCCGCCCTGCTTTGAGCGACCCGCCGGGGCCGGACCTGGGCGTCTACGTCCACTGGCCCTACTGCGCACGGATCTGCCCGTACTGCGACTTCAACGTCTATCGGGCGCGGGGCCGGGAGGCGGAGGCCGCCGACCTCGCCAGCGCCATCGTCGCCGACCTCGAGGCGCAGGCGAGCCTGACCGGCCCGCGGCGACTGGTCTCGGTGTTCTTCGGCGGCGGCACGCCCTCGCTGATGGACCCGGCCTGGGCGGCGCAGATCGTGGCGGCGGCCCGGCGGTTGTGGACGCCGGCGCCCGACCTCGAGGTGAGCCTGGAGGCCAACCCGACGGACGCCGAGGCCCAGCGCTTCGCAGCCTTTGCCGCCGCAGGGGTGAACCGCCTGTCGCTGGGCCTCCAGGCCCTGGATGACGCAGCGCTCAAGTTCCTGGGCCGCAACCATGACGCCGGCGAGGGCCGGCGCGCGGCCGAGGCGGCGGCGCGGGCGTTCCCTCGGCTGTCGCTGGACCTGATCTACGCCCGGCCCGGGCAGACGGCGCAGGCCTGGGCCGCCGAGCTGCGGCAGGCCGCGGACCTGGGCGCAGAGCACCTCTCGCCCTACCAGCTCACCATCGAGACCGGCACCGCCTTCGACCGCGCGGTGCGCCGTGGCGTCTTTACCCCGCCGGCCGAGGGTCTCGCCGCCGACCTCTACGAGACCACCCAGGCGACGCTGGAGGCCCTGGGCTTCGAGGTCTACGAGGTCTCCAACCATGCCCTCGGGCCGCCGGCGCGCTCACGCCACAACCTCGTCTATTGGACGGGCGCGGACTATGTGGGCGCTGGGCCCGGCGCCCATGGCCGGTTGACCCTGGAGGGCCTGCGCACGGCCACCGCCGCCGCCGACCGCCCGGCCGACTATATCCGCCGCGTCGCCGAGACCGGGCTGGGCTTTTCAGCCTCCGACCCGCTGACGCCGGTCGAGGCGGCAGAAGAGCGCCTGCTGGCCGGCCTGCGGATCCTCCCGGGCGTTCCCTTCGCCGACCTCGCCGCGCTCGGGCTGTCGGCGGCCCATCCGGCAGTGCGCCATCTCGTCGACCTGGGCCTGCTGGCGGGCGATCCCCTGCGGCTGCGCGCCACCGCGGCCGGCCGGCGCGTGCTGGATCGGCTTACGGCCGAGCTCGCTACCGCCTGAGCCGCTGGCCCTCGTATTGGGAGGCCTTGCGTTTGGGCGGCGGAGCGGCGAACCCTCCGCCATGGCCCGCGCGCTGCCTCCGCCCCCGCTCGACGACGCGCCGCTGGCGCCGGGGCTCTATGTGGTGGCCACGCCCATCGGCAACCTGCGCGACATCACCCTGCGGGCGCTGGACATCCTGGCCCAGGCGGACCTGGTGCTGGCCGAGGACACCCGCGTCACGGGCAAGCTGCTGGCCGCCTTCGGCCTCTCCGCCAAGCTGGAGCGCCACGACGAGCACGCCGCCGAGCGGGCCCGGCCCAAGGCGCTGGCGGCCCTGGCGGCGGGCGGGCGCGTCGCCCTGGTCAGCGACGCCGGCACGCCGCTGATCTCCGACCCCGGCTACCGCCTGGTGCGCGAAGCCACGGCGGCGGGCCATGCGGTGTTCCCGATCCCCGGCGCCTCGGCCCTGACCGCGGCGCTGTCGGCCGCCGGCCTGCCCACCGACCGGTTCCTGTTCCTGGGTTTCCCGCCGCCCAAGAGCGCGGCGCGGCGCACCTTCCTGGAGGAGGTGGCCGGCATCCGCGCGACCCTGGTGTTCTACGAGGGCGGCTCCCGCCTGGCCGAGAGCCTGGCGGACATGGCCGCGGTGCTCGGGGACCGCGAGGCGGTGGTCGCCCGTGAGATCACCAAGCTCTACGAGACCTTCTACCGCGGGCCGCTCTCGGGCCTGGCCGCCGATCCCAGGCTTACGGACCCCAAGGGCGAGATCGTGGTCCTGGTGGGCCCGGGCCGGGAGACCGAGGCGACCGCCGCCGACGCCGACGCCGCCCTGGCCGAGGCCCTGTCACGGCTGAAGCCGGCCGACGCGGCCGCCGAGGTGGCCAAGGCCCTGGGCCTGGCGCGCCGCGACCTCTACCGCCGGGCGCTGGAGCTGAAGCGGTGAACGTGCGCGTGGCCCGCGGCGGCGCGGCGCGGCTGGCTGGCCGGCGCAGCGAGGTGGTGGCCGCCCTATGGCTGATGGCCAAGGGCTACCGCATCCTGGGCTTCCGGCTGAAGACCCGCCAGGGCGAGATCGACCTCCTGGCCCAGCGCGGCGGCGTGCTTGCCGTGATCGAGGTGAAACGCCGCCGCACCATCGAGGCGGCGCTGGAGGCGGTGGGCCACGAGCAGCGCGAACGGTTGCGCCGCGCAGGCTTGGCCGTAGCGGCCAGCCGGCCCGCCTTGGCGCGCCTGGGGGTGCGACTTGATCTCCTGGCCCTCGCGCCGGGCCGGCTTCCTAGGCATATTCCCGACGCCTGGAAGGGTGACTGAGGGGTACGACGGCGGCATGGACCGCGAAGAAGCCGAAAACATGCTGTCCGAAGCCGGGACCGCCGCCGACGGCGAGTTCCCGCTGCTGGACGCCGCCATCGCCTGCGCGATCCACGAGGATCCGGCGCGCGATCCGCGCACAGCGCGCGAGGTCGCCGGCCTCGGCTGCGAGCGCCTGGCCGAACGGCTGAAGCGCGAGAGCCCGGAGGAGGCCATCGCCGAGAGCATGGCCGGCGACCTGGGCCTTTCCGGCGACCTCTTCCACCTGGAGGACCCGGACAACGCCGACGTCATCGCGGTCGCCGGCCGCCGCCGCGGGCTGGCGGTCACCATCGGCCTCTTCTACCTGCACGCCGCGCGCAAGAACGCCCTGACCGTCCAGGGCGTCGACTTCCCCGGCCACTTCCTGCTGCGCATTGAGACCGAGGAGGGGCCGCTGGCGCTGGACCCCTTCTCGGAGGGCCGCGTCGTCCTGCCCTCTGAATTGACCCGCCGGGCCCTGCACGCGGGGTTGACGCCCAACGTCGCCGATCGCCTGGACCGGCTGATGGCGCCGGTCAGCGACCGGGCCGTGCTGCTGCGCCTGCAGAACGTGATCTTCGCCCAGGCCAGCGCGGCCGGCGACTATTCCCGCGCCGAGCGCGCGGCGCTGCGGCGCGCCCTGCTGGACCCCGCCGACCACCGGCCCTGGCTGGACGTGGCGGCCGCGCGGGAGGGCCAGGGCGCGCTCGCCGGGGCGCTGGAAGCCCTGCAGCGGGCCACCGCCTTGGACGGCGGCGCGGCCCTGGCGGCCCGGGCCCACCGCGAGCGCGTACGGCTGCGCCTGAACTGAGATTGCTCACCCGCGGCGGCGCGGGCATCTTCGCGAGGTTGAATCGCGGGGGCGGGGCGTCAGGGGATGGTCTTCAGTTCGATCATCTTCGTCTTCTACTTCCTGCCCGTCTTCCTCCTCGGCTATTACCTGAGCGGCCTGCGCACCGGCGTGCTGCTGGCCGGCAGCGTGGCCTTCTACGTCTGGGGCGAAGGCGCCTACATCTTCCTCCTCGCGGGGCTGATCTGCGCCAACTACGCCGGCGCCAGGGCGATCGCCCGGACAGAGGCCAAGTCGCGGCGCCGCGCGCTGCTGGGGGGCCTGATCACCCTGGACCTCGGCGTCCTCGGCTTCTTCAAATACGCCGGCTTCCTGGCGCACAACCTCAACGCCATCCTGCCCGGCGCGCCACTGGCCGAGCCGCACCTGGCCCTGCCGCTGGGCATCTCGTTCTTCACCTTCCAGCTGATCAGCTATGCCTGCGACGTCCATTGGCGGCGCGTGGAGGAAGAGCCCGACCTCGCGCGCTTCGCCGTCTACATCCTGATGTTCCCGCACCTGATCGCCGGCCCGATCGTGCGCTTCGCCAACATCCGCGCCGAGCTGCACGCCGACCGCCGACGCACGCGACGGCTGGGCCTGGGGCTGCAGTATTTCATCGTCGGGCTCTGCCAGAAGGTGCTGGTGGCCAATACCGTCGCGCCCCTGGCCAACCACGCCTTCGGCCTCGGGCCGGCGCTGGACCCCGCCACCGCCTGGCTGGGCGCCATCGCCTATACGCTGCAGATCTACTTCGACTTCGGCGGCTATTCGAACATGGCGATTGGCTTGGCCTTCATGCTGGGCTTCACCTTCCCGAAGAATTTCGACCACCCCTACGCCAGCCGCTCGATCACCGAGTTCTGGCGGCGCTGGCATATCTCCCTGTCGTCGTGGTTCCGCGACTACGTCTACATCCCGCTGGGCGGCAATCGACAGGGGCTGGCGAACACCGTGCGCAACCTGCTGGTCGTGTTCCTGCTGACCGGCCTCTGGCACGGCGCGGCCTGGACCTTCGTCATCTGGGGCCTCTACCACGGGGCGTTCCTGATGCTGGAGCGCTTCGGGCTCGGGCGGCTGCTGGCGCGGGCCCCGTCGCCGGTTGGCCATGCCTATGCGCTGCTGGTGGTGATCGCCGGCTGGGTGCTGTTCCGCGCCGAGAGCCTGCCGCAGGCGCTTTCGTATCTCCACGCCATGGCCGACCTCTCCGACTTGGCGTGGCCGCCCGTCCCGACCCGGGTGCTCCTCGACAACCAGGTCCTGCTGGCGATGGCCGCGGGCGTGGTGTTCGCGGTTCCCACCCTGCCGTGGCTGCTGGACCGGGCCCAGGCGCGCAAGCTGGCGCCGGCGGGGACCCAGGAGCCGCGGCTCGACACCCAGGGCGTCCATGTGCTGGCCACGCCCGTCCTCGCCTGCGGTCTGCTGCTCAGCGTGGCGATCCTGGCTGGCGCCTCGCTCAAGCCCTTCCTCTACTTCCGCTTCTGATGGCCAGCCTGCGCGCACATTGGGGAGGCCTGATCGCCGTGGCGGGCGCGGTGGTGGCCGGCGCCTTCGCCCTGCCCTGGCTCGCGCCCCCGCCCGACCTGGACGAGAACCGCGCCCTGGCTCCCGCCCCCGACATCCGCCGGATCGCGGACCTGACGGCCTTCCGTCATGCGGCCGACGCCTATGTGGCCGATCACTTTCCGCCCCGCATCTATCTGATCGCGGCGCTGAACCGGCTGCGGCTCCTGATCGGGGTCTCCGGCTCGCCGCGGGTGGTGGTGGGCCACAAGGGCTGGCTGTTCAGCGACGACGGCAGCCACCTGGGCGCAGGCCGGGGCGCGCCGCCGCTCACCGACGCCCAGGCCCGGACCTGGCTCGCGGGCCTCGCCGGCCGCACCGAGGCGCTGCAGGCAAGGGGCGCGACCTATCTGGTGCTGACCCCGCCGGTGAAGGAGGTGGTCTATCCGGGCCTCGCGCCCGACTGGTTCTTCCCGGACACCAACAGGACGGCCGTGACGCTCAGCCGGATGGCTGACGCGTCTGGTGTGGGCAGGGTCATCTACCCCTACCCGGAACTGGCCAACGCCGCGCACTACGGCGTCAAGGTCTACGCCGCCCATGACACCCACTGGACGGGGCTGGGCGCCTACTGGGGCTATGTGGCCCTGATGCGCGAGCTGCAGCGGCGCGGGATCGGCGCGGGGCCGCGGCCGCTGGAGGCCTTCCGCGAGGAGCGCGCCACCGCCGCCAACAAGCCGCGCAACATGGCCCTCATGCTGGGCGTCTCCAGCTTCGTGGACGTGGACTATCCCGAGCTGGGCGATCCGCCGGCGGAGGATGCGCTGAAGGTCACCCTGCTCAGCACGCGGCGCGACTGGACCGCCCCGCGGGTGATCGACACGGCCGCGGTGGGCAAGCCGGTGCTGCTGCTCACCATGGACTCCTTCTCCAACGCCCTGCTGCCGTTCCTCTACGGCGACTTCAGCCGCATCGTGGTGGCCCACAACCAGGACGGCGTCTGGCGCGGCGACCTGATCGAGCGCTTCCACCCTGACGTGGTGGTTACCGAGGTGCTGGAGAGCGGCTTGCCGACGGCCATGCAGGACTCGCCCCCCGCGGCGCCGGAGGCGGCCGCCCGGATCGCTGCGGTCGTGGCGCGCCGCCAGCGCGACCGGCTGGAGGCCTGGAACCCCTGGGCCCATGCCCGGGTGCGTATCCGGGCGGGCGGCGACGGGAACGACCGCCTGGCGGGCGGCGAGGCGCCGGACGATATCCAGGGCCGCGGGGGGAACGACACGATCCACGGCCACGGCGCGGACGACGTGCTGCGCGGCGGGCGCGGCGCGGACCTCATCTATGGCGAGGACGGCGCCGACTGGATCGAGGGCGGCCGCGGCGACGACACCCTGGCGGGTGGACGCGGGGCCGACACCTTCAGCGCCTTCGAAGGGTCGGGCCTGGACCTGGTGCTCGACTTCTCGGCGGAGCAGGGCGACCGGGTGGAGCTGGCCCCGGACCTGGCCTACGCCGTGCGCCAGGAGGGCGCCGACACGGTGATCGCCTTCGCGGGCGGGCGCATGGTGCTGCGCCGCGTGCGGGCCGACAGCCTGCCGCCCGGGACGATCCGAAACCGGCGCTCCTCGCTGGCGCCGGGCGGCTAGACCCCCTATGTCCGTCGGACCTGAGCCGGGGGGAGCGCTATGCCGTTGAAGGTCGCCGTACAGATGGACCCCATCGAGGGGATCAACATCGAAGGCGACACCACCTTCCTGATGATGGAGACGGCCCAGGCGCGCGGCCACTCGCTGTTCGTCTATCTGACCGACACCCTGGCCATGGAGGACGGGCGCGTGTTCGCCCGCGGCCGCGACGTGGTGGTGCAGCGGGTGAAGGGCGACCACGCCCGGCTGAGCGCGCCGCGGCAGGTGGAGCTCTCCGAGTTCGACGTGGTCCTGATGCGCCAGGACCCGCCGTTCGACATGCGCTACATCGACGCCACCTTCTTCCTCGAGGCGATCCACCCCAAGACCCTGGTGGTCAACAACCCCGCCGAGGTGCGCAGCGCGCCCGAGAAGATCTTCGTCACCAAGTTTCCGGGCCTGCAGCCGCCCACCCTGATCACCTGGGACCGCGAGGCGATCGCCGACTTCCGCGCGCGCCATGGCGATGTGGTGCTGAAGCCGCTGAACGGTCGTGGCGGCTCGGGCGTCACCCGCCACCTGGCGGACGATCCGAACCTGTCGGCGCTGCTGGAGATCCACGCCGAGCTCGCGCCCGAGCCGGTCATCGTCCAGAAGTTCCTGCCGTCGGTGACCAAGGGCGACAAGCGTATCCTCCTGGTCGACGGCGAGCCGGTGGGCGCCATCAACCGGGTGCCGCAGAAGGGGCAGATCCGCTCCAACCTGGCCGTGGGGGGCCGGGCCGAGCCGGTGGAGCTCAGCGCCCGCGACCGCGAGATCTGCGCCGCCATCGGGCCCGAGCTGAAGGCGCGTGGCCTGATCTTCGTCGGCATCGACGTGATCTGCGACTACCTGAACGAGATCAGCGTCACCTCCCCCACCGGCGCGGTGGCCCTGAAGACCTTCACTGGCGTCGATGCCACCGACGTGATGTGGAGCCGGATTGAAGCGCTCCGCGCCACGGCTTAGGCTGTTTCAGAAGAGACGCACGGAAGTCACGGAAACGTCTCGGTTTCCTCGAAGTTCTGGATTTGTTCTTGATCTGAGCCGTAGCGCATGCTGTGGTTGTGGATAAGTCGGGACGGGACGCGAGGGGTTCGGCATGTCGGCGCGGGTGGTGACCCTGGCCTTCCGGGGCGTCGAGGCGGTGCGCGTCGATGTGCAGGTGCAGTTCACCCGCGGCGACTCCAAATTCTTCCTCGTGGGCATGGGCGACAAGGCGGTGTCGGAGAGCCGCGAGCGGGTGCGCGGGGCGTTCATGGGCCTGGGCCTGGCGCTGCCCGCCAAGCGGATCATCGCCAACCTGGCGCCGGCCGACCTGCCGAAGGAAGGCAGCCACTACGACCTGCCCATCGCCCTGGCGATCATGGCCGGCATGGGCATCATCCCGCCCGACGCGCTGGAGGCGTGGGCGGCGGTGGGCGAGTTGGCCCTGGACGGGCGCATCACGCCGGTGGCCGGGGCCTTGCCCGCGGCGGTGGCGGCCGGCGGGCTGGGTCTGGGCCTGATCTGCCCCGAGGCCTGCGGGCCCGAGGCGGCCTGGGCGGGCGGGACGCCGGTGCTGGCCGCCCCGTCGCTGATCGCCCTGGTGAACCACTTCCGCGGGACCCAGTTGCTGAGCCCGCCCAAGCCCGGGGACATGCTGGACGGCGAACGCGTCCCGGACCTGCGCGACGTGAAGGGCCAGGAGAACGCCAAGCGGGCGCTCGAGATCGCCGCGGCCGGCGGCCATAACCTGGCCTTCGTGGGGCCGCCGGGCTCGGGCAAGTCGATGATGGCCGCCCGCCTGCCCGGCCTGCTCCCGCCTCTGACGCCGGGCGAGCTGCTCGAGACCTCCATGATCCATTCGGTGGCCGGCCTGATCGCCCGCGGCCAGCTCAGCCGGGCGCGCCCGTTCCGCAGCCCGCACCATTCGGCCAGCATGGCGGCCCTGACCGGCGGCGGCCTGAAGGCCAAGCCTGGCGAGGTCAGCCTGGCGCACAACGGGGTCCTCTTCCTGGACGAGCTGCCGGAGTTCAGCGCCCAGGCGCTGGACTCGCTGCGCCAGCCCCTGGAGACCGGCGAGGTGGTGGTGGCCCGCGCCAATGCCCACGTGCGCTATCCCGCGCGCTTCCAGCTGGTGGCGGCGATGAACCCCTGCCGCTGCGGTCACGGCGGCGCAGGGCGCGGGGCTTGCGGCCGGGCGCCGCGCTGCCAGGTGGACTACCAGGCGCGGATCTCGGGGCCCTTGATGGACCGCATCGACCTGCAGGTGGAGGTGCCGCCGGTCACCGCCGCCGACCTGGCCCTGCCGGCGCCGTCGGAGGGCACGGCCGAGGCCGCCGCCCGGGTGCTGACCGCGCGCCAGCTGCAGGCGGAGCGCGCGGCGGATCGGGACGGCGCCGCGCCGCTCAACGCCCAGGCGGAGGGGGACTGGCTGGAGACCATCGTCGACCTGGACCCGGCGGCGCGGGCGCTGCTCTCCAAGGCCGCCGAGGCGGGCAACCTTTCAGCCCGCGGCTGGACCCGCACCCTGCGGCTGGCCCGCACCATCGCCGACCTGGAGGGCGGCGGGGCGGTGCGTCGCGTGCATGTGGCCGAGGCGCTGATCTACCGCCGGATCGCCCCGGGCGGCAGTGCGGTAGGCTCGACCGTGCTCTCCGCATAGCGCGGCGCAGTCCAGGACGCGTAGCCGACCGTGAAGAGCAGCAGGTAGCTCCAGATCATCTCCGCGGTGATGTAGGCCCATCCGGAGACCGTGGTGTCTGCGGCATGGGCAAGGTGCGTGAGGAGCTCGAGGAGCCCGAAGGCCGCCAGCGGCAGCGGCCAGTAGCGCGGGCTGCGCAGGGCGATCCACAGGAAGACCGCGCATTGCGCGCAGTCGATCATCAGGATGCCCCACTGGGTTTCCTGGGACGCGCGGTAGACGAAGATCGCCAAGGCCCAGTCGGCGAGGATGGCGGCGGTCGCCAACCGTTCCTCGTCCCGCCCACGCCAGACGGCCGTGACGCAAACAGTCATCAAGGCCGTGGGCCAGACCCAATGTGGAAGTTGATATCCCGCCAAGAAATGAGGCCCCCGGGCGCTCCGAGGGCCTCAATCTGCCAGACGGCGGCAGATGTGGGAACCGCCGCCGCCTCGAAACAATCTGTCCGCGGTCAGGACGCGACGCGCAGATTCCGCATCCGGACCGCCCGGTCGGCGACGGCCATCGGCGGCTTGTCGCCGGTGTCGCCGGTCATGCGCACGGCGCCCAGCCCGATCTGGGTCTGCACGACGCTGAGCTCCTTGTGGGTCTCGACGATGGCGCGGCGGGCTTCGGCCAGGGCCATGATCGCCTGGCTGGCGTGCTCCACCGCGTCCTGGCCGATCAGCGCCGAGGCGCCGGCCTGCCTGCGCAGGCTGGGCATGACACCGGTGAGGTGAGCGGTCTTGGCGAGGGCCAGGTCGATCGCGGTTTCGGCTTCGAATAGGGCGCCAGCGACCTGTTCGGCCACCATGCGGCGTTCCTTGAGCATGAGTCATCTCCATGCGCGACGTGATCCCCGACGCGCGTCAAGTTTCCGGTAACTTTGGTTGCTGAGCCGTTCAGGCTCTTAGTAAATTCGCCGCCAGATCGTTGAGGGCGTGGAGGCCCGCCAGCATCCCTCCGAACGCGAGGGCGGTGGCGATGGCGATTCCGACGATCGCGCCGATCCGGGCGAGCGGGCTCAGCCGATTTCGGTGGAGCCCTCGTCCGTCCCGCCCTTGAAGTTCTCGTCGAGGAGAACCCAGGTCAGGCAGAGGATTTCCCGCAGCACCATCTCGGGCGGCTTGAACGGCGCCAGCTTGCGGGTCGCCGACACCAGGTGACGGGCCATCTCGGCCTGCGCCGGCGTCGCCGACAGATCGACGAGCTGCCGCTCGAGCTGCGTCCAGGAGAAGCTCGGGAGCAACTCCTCCCGCTTCGCCAAGGCCGGCCAGCGCGCTTCGAAGTCGTCGATCTCCCGGCGCAGTCGAAGGGCTCGACCGATCACCGCTCGATTCTCGAAATTGGGCCAATCGCCCATGGGACACCCCCTTTGCTTCGAGGGCATCCCGCGCGTTTTCGGTCTCAGTGTCTGTCCTGATCGTGTCCTGTCCTGACGCAGTCAGGACAGGATTGGGGCCACGTTCGCGCAGCAGGCGGGCGGCCTGGAACCGATCGTCAACGCCCAGCTTGCGGCGGGCGCGGTCGCAATAGGTGTCCACGGAGGTCTTGGACATCCCGAGTTCGCGGGCGATCTGCTTCGAGCTCAAATGCTGGTCGACAAGACGCAAGCAGTCGCGCTCGCGTTGGGTCAGCAGATCCACAGGGTCCATCAAGGGCCTCGAAGCGCACGGCGGTCCTTAGCCTGCAGTAAACGCCGCCTTTCGCGATCCGTCTACTTTGCCGCGCGAAATCGCCTGGCTCGCGTTGTTTTGTAGCAGGCGGCGGTCCGGACTTGACTCACCGTTAAGCCGTTGGCCGGTAAGTCAGGCGCCGCATGCGCCGATCGTCCCGCCCCCTCTCCGAGCGTCGCCCCACGCGGGCCCAGATCAGCGCCGAGCAGCTGGCGTCGCTGAGCCATGAGTTCCGCACCCCCCTGAACGGCGTCCTGGGCATGGCCCGGCTGCTGGAGGGCACGCGGCTGACCGCCGAGCAGAAGGCCTATGTCAGCGCGCTCCACGACAGCGGCCAGCACCTCCTCAATCTGGTCAATGACGTGCTGGACTTCGCCAAGCTGGGCGCCGGACGGGTGGAGCTGCACCCGGCCTCCATGGAGGTCGAGGGCCTGCTGCGCGGCGTCGCCGAGCTCCTGTCGCCCCGGGCGCGGGAGAAGGGCCTGGAGATCGCCTGGGCCGCCCCCTCGGCGCCGGTGTTCGTCCACGCGGACGAGGGGCGCCTGCGCCAGATCCTGCTCAATTTCGCCGGCAACGCCGTGAAGTTCACCGAGACCGGGGGCGTGCTGATCACCGCCTCCGCCCCGGCGGCCGGCCGGCTGCTCCTCACGGTGGAGGACACCGGCCCCGGCGTCTCCCAGGCCGAGCGCGACCGCATCTTCGAGGCCTTCGCCCAGGCGGACGCCAGCCATGCCGACCTCGGCGGCGCCGGCCTTGGCCTGGCGATCGCCCGGCGGCTCGCCCGCGCCATGGGCGGGGACGTCGGCGTCGAGCCCGCCCCCGGGGGCGGCGCGGCCTTCTGGTTCGAGGCCGCCCTGACCAGCCTGCCCGGCGCCTCGCCCGTTCCGGTGCTGAAGGACCGCACCGTGGGCGTCGCCTCGCCCAATGTGATGGTGCGCGAGGCGGCCCGGCGACAGATCGAGGCCTGCGGCGGAAACGCCGTGGTGGCCGCGACCCTGCCCGAGGCCATCGCCCGCACCCGTCCCGGCGACGTCGTCCTGGTGGACGCCAGCCTGGCCGCCGCCAACGGCGCCCTGAAGCCGCCGCTGCAGCGGCCGGCCATCGTGCTGCTGGCGCCGGACGAGCGCTACCGCATCGTCCGCTATCGCCGCGCCGGGTTCGCCGGCTATCTGATCAAGCCGCTGCGCCGGGCGTCGCTGGCCGAGCGAGTGCTGATCGCCGCTGGCGAGGCCGCGCCTGCGCCCCACGCGGTGATCCACGACGAGCGCATCGCCACCGCCGCCGCGCCTGGCGCGCGGATCCTCTTGGTGGAGGACAACCCGATCAACGCCCTCCTGGCCCGCGCCCTGCTCACCCGCGAGGGCTGTGAAGTGGAGCATGCGGTCGGCGGCGAGGAAGCCCTGGCGGCCGCCGAGGTCGGCGTCTACGACCTGATCCTGATGGACATGCGCATGCCGGGCCTCAACGGCGAGCAGACCGCCCGGCGGATGCGCGCCGCCGGCGTCACCACCCCGATCGTGGCCCTGACCGCCAACGCCTTCGAGGACGACCGCCACGCCTGCCTGGCCGCCGGCATGGACGACTTCCTGGTCAAGCCCCTGTCGCCCGACGCCCTGCGCGGGGCGCTGACCCGCTGGGCCAAACCCGGCTGGACCCGGCCGGCGACGCGCGCCAAGGTCGGCTGACCCCCCGCGCCGCCGGCGCGAGCCGGAGAGCCGGATGACCGACAAGGCGGCCACGCACCGCAAGCGCAGCGCCATGGAGGTGATGGCGGCCCTGCGCCAGCCCAAGGTGGCGGTGATGCTGGCCCTGGGCTTCGCCTCGGGCCTGCCGTTCCTCCTGACGCAGAACACCCTGGGCTACTGGCTCCGCGACGAGGGGATCAGCCTCAAGGTCATCGCCTTCGCCTCGTGGGCGGGCCTGGCCTATGTGTTCAAGCCGTTCTGGGCGCCCATCGTCGACCGCGTCGACGTGCCGATCCTGGGCCGCCTCGGGCGCCGGCGCGGCTGGATGCTGCTGGCCCAGATCGTGATCGCCGCGGGCCTGGTCGCCATGGCGGCCGTCGGACCCGCCGGCGGGCTGACCGCCATCGTGGCGCTGGCCGTCGCCGTCGCCTTCGCCTCGGCCACCCAGGACATCGTCATCGACGCCTGGCGCATCGAGGCGGCGAGCAGCTCCGAGGAGCTCGGCCTGCTGTCCTCGGCCTCGCAGCTTGGCTACCGCATCGCCATCCTGGTGGCCGACGCCGCGATCATCGCCGGCGCGGCGCATTTCGGCTGGCCGGCCTCCTACGTGGCCATGGCCGTCCTGATGGGGATCGGCGTCGCGGCCAGCCTCTTCGCCTTCGAGCCCATCCGGGCCGACGCAGTCATGCACGACATGGCGCCGCTCTGGACCCCGCGCGGGTTCTTCGACGCCGTCGTCGGTCCGTTCATCGACTTCTTCGCCAAGCACAAGGCCCTGGGCCTCTTGATGCTGGCCGCCATCGCCGCCTACCGCCTGCCCGACTTCCTGATGGGGCCGATGTACAACCCCTACTACCACGACCTGGGCCTCTCGAAGGACGTGGTGGCGGCGGCGCGGGCGGCCACCGGCCTGCCGGGCGCCTTCATCGGGATCGCGGTCTCCGGCCTCTTCACCGTGCGCTTCGGCCTGTTCCCGGCCCTGGTCACCGGCTCGGTGCTGCAGGGCCTGGGCACCGCCGCCTTCGCCCTCCTGGGCGCGCACCACGACCTGGCCACCTTCACCGCGGTCATGGCGCTGGACAACTTCGCCCAGGCCTTCGCGGGCGTGGCGCTGGTGGCCTACATGTCCAGCCTGACCAGCCTCGGCTACACGGCCACCCAGTACGCCCTGCTGTCCTCGACCTACGCCTTCCTCGGCAAGTTCCTGAAGGGCTTCTCCGGGGTGGTGGTGGACGGTCTCACGCCCAGCCACGGCCTGATGGGCGCCTACGCCCTGGCCTTCATCGGCACGGCCCTGACGGCGATCCCGCCGATCCTGCTGTTCCTGCTGATCGCCCGGCTCAGCCGGCCGGCGCGCGGCGCCGCCACGGCTCAGGCCTGAAGGCAGACCACCTGGGCCACCTGCAGCTCGCGGCGCAGGCCGTCGGCGACGACATAGTAGTTCTGTGGCGTGATCGACTGGCCGGAAGCCGCCGTGTCAGCCTGCCGGCCGCTGGCGGTCAGCGTCGCCTGCACGATCTCCGGCGCGGTGGTGTAGATGCGGCCCCGCCGCGGGCTCTCGGCGATGGTCACGCCCACCACCCGGCCCTGGGCGTCCAGCGCCGGCGCTCCCGAGAGGCCGCCCAGGGTGCCCTGCAGCCCCTCGGTGCGACCCGTCTCGGCCCAGACCAGCACCGGCTCGGTGCGCGCGCCGCGGCCGCGGATGATCAGGTTCTCCCGGCCCAGCAGGCGCGAACTGGCCTCGCCGGGCTCGCCCTGCGGGAAGCCGGGGTGGAAGGCCCGCTCGCCCCGCCGCAGGGGCTCGCCCAGGGCCAGGGGCAGGGGCGCGGCGCCGCCCTCGGTGAACAGCAACGCCGCCTCGCCCCGCGGGTCGATCCGCACGTTCACCGCCACGCCCGAACCTGGCCCCACCACGATGGCCGCGCGCCGGCAGCCGTCCACCACATGGCGGGCCGTGAGCCAGACGCCGGACTTGGCGATGGAGAAGGCGGTGCCGGCCGCAGGACCGGTGTGGCCCGGGACGTCCACCACCACCGAGGGGTCGAACGGCGAGGCCGGGCCCAGGGCCTCGCCCGACGGCTCCGCGCCCTTGGGCGGCGGCGGGGGCGCATCGGCATGCTCGTCGCGGCCCAGGGCGGCGAACAGCACCGCCACCACGATGGCGCCATAGACCGCCCAGTCGGGAAGGCGGGGGAATTTCATCTCAACTGCGCGCCGCCGCGATGATCAGGGCGGTGGCGATCTTGGCGCCCACCAAGAGAGCCGCCGCCGACATCTCGCCGTCCTGGATGCGCCGGGGCAGGCCATGCAGCACCAGGTCCACCAGGCGGAAGACCAGGAGCTGGACGATCACCGTCACCGCGCCCCAGAGCCCGATCTCGATCAGGTTGGACGAGGCCTCCAGCGACGCCGCCAGGGGAATGGCCAGGCCGATCAGCACCCCGCCCAGCGAGACGGCGGCCGCCTCGTTGCCCTCGCGGATCAGGGTGATCTCCTTGTGCGGGGTCAGCAGCACATAGAGGGCCGCCGCCGCGAACAGGATCAGGACCGTGACGCCGGTGTGCGCCAGGAACACCGGGAAACCGGCGGCGAAGGCCTGGATCTCAGGCGAAGCAATGGGCATGGACGCATCCCCGAACTGAAGCGCCACCGTTAGCACGCACCCGAAGCTTGCAGAATGTCGCCCTTTGGCGCGGCTCACGCCTGATGCAGCGAAGCGGCGACGCCTCATTCAGAGGACCACGAACCACGCGAACAGGGGATCCACACCGGCGTCGCGGCTGGTCCATTCGGCCTCGTTCGTGTGTTTCGTGTGTTTCGTGGTCGAATCGACAGAGCCTCCGCTTCCGCGGAGTCTCAGGCGGGGTCCGGACTGGCCTTGCGGCGGGCGCTGGCGCGCAGTTTTTCGCTTTCGCTCTTCAGCTGGCCGCAGGCGGCGAGGATGTCGCGGCCGCGGGGCGTTCGGATCGGCGAGGCGTAGCCGCCGCGGTTCAGGATCGCGGCGAAGGCCTCGATGGTCGACCACGACGAGCATTCGTACTCGGTGCCGGGCCAGGGGTTGAACGGGATCAGGTTGATCTTGGCCGGGATGCCCTTCAGCAGCTGGACCAGGGCCTTGGCCTCGGCGGGGCTGTCGTTGACGCCCTTCAGCATGACGTATTCGAAGGTTACGCGCTTGGCGTTGCCGAGCCCGGGATAGCCGCGGATACTGTCCATCAGCTCGGCCAGCGGGTATTTCTTGTTCAGCGGCACCAGCTTCTCGCGCAGCGCATCGTTGGTGGCGTGCAGCGAGATGGCCAGCATGGCGCCGGTCTTGTCGCCCAGCTCCTTCAGCATCGGCACGACGCCCGAGGTGGAGACCGTGATCCGCCGCCGGGAGATGGCGATGCCCTCGTTGTCGGCGATGATGTCTATGGCCTGGGCGACGTTATCGAGATTGTAAAGCGGCTCGCCCATGCCCATGAACACGATGTTCGAGAGCCGGCGGTCCTCCTTGGGCGAGGGCCATTCGCCGAGGTCGTCGCGGGCCACCTGCACCTGGGCCACGATCTCGGCGGCGGTCAGGTTGCGCACCAGGGCCTGGGTGCCGGTGTGGCAGAAGGTGCAGTTGAGCGTGCAGCCCACCTGGGACGAGACGCACAGCGCCCCGGCCCGGCCGACGTCGGGGATGTAGACCGTCTCCACCTCGATGCCCGGCGCCATGCGGATCAGCCACTTGCGGGTGCCGTCCTTGGAGACCTGGCGCTCCACCACCTCGGGCCGCGCCAGGGAGAAGGCCGCCGCGAGCGCGGCGCGGGTGTCCTTGGCGATGTCGGTCATCAGGGCGAAGTCGGTGACGCCGTAGTGGTGGATCCAGCGCCACACCTGGCTCGCGCGCATGCGGGCCTTCTCCGGCGCCGCCACTCCGGCCTCCACCAGCGCAGCCGCCAGCTCCTGGCGGGACAGGCCCGTCAGGTTCGGCGGCGTCGGCGCCAGCGGTTTCGCCGGCGCGCGGCTGAGGTCGAGGGTCACGCCCAAGTGCGGTCCATCCTTGTCTGGGAGGCCGCAATATAGGCGAGACCCTGACCCCCGCCAAATGCGGCCGGATGCGCCCCGCCCGCGAACCGGCTTCAAACATCCGTTCGACCCCGCTAGGGTCGCGCCAAATCAGCAAGACGAGCGGGAGAGGCCATCATGAAGGCGCTGTTGAGCAAGGCTGTCGGCGGGCCGGAGACCCTGGTGCTCGAGGATGTGGCCGCCCCGGAGGCCAAACCCGGCCAGGCGGTGGTCCAGGTCAAGGCCATCGGCGTCAACTTCCCCGACGTTCTGATCATTGAGGACAAGTACCAGTTCAAGCCCGAGCGGCCGTTCGCGCCGGGCGGCGAGATCTCGGGCGTGGTGAAGTCCGTCGGCGAGGGCGTCACCCATGTGAAGCCCGGCGACCGGGTGCTGGGCAACACCGGCTGGGGCGGGATGGCCGAGGAGCTGGCCCTGGAGGCCGGGCGGCTGGTGAAGATCCCCGACGCCATGCCTTTCGACGACGCGGCCGCCTTCATCATGACCTACGGCACCAGCTGGCACGCGCTGAAGGACCGCGCCAACCTGCAGCCGGGCCAGTCGCTGCTGGTGCTGGGCGCCGCGGGCGGGGTAGGCCTGGCGGCGGTGGAGCTGGGCAAGGCCATGGGCGCGACGGTGATCGCCGCGGCCTCCAGCCAGGAAAAGGTCGACCTCTGCCTGTCGCGCGGCGCGGCCTCCGGCGTGGTCTATCCGAAGGGCCCGTTCGACCGCGACGGCCAGAAGGCGCTGGGGGCCCTCTTCAAGGGCGCCACGGGCCCCAACGGCGCCGACGTGATCTATGACGCCATCGGCGACGCCTATGCCGAGCCGGCGCTGCGCTCGATCGCCTGGGAAGGCAAGTACCTGGTGGTGGGCTTCGCCGCCGGCGAGATCCCCAAGATCCCGCTGAACCTGGCCCTGCTGAAGGGCTGCGAGATCGTCGGCGTGTTCTGGGGCGCCTGGGTGGGCAAGAACCCCGACAAGCACCGCGCCAGCGTCGCCGAGCTGATGCAGATGTACGCCGACGGCAAGATCAAGCCCTACGTCTCCGAGCGCTTCACCCTGGCGGACGCCTCCAAGGCCATCGCCCACCTCGCCAGCCGCAAGGCCATGGGCAAGGTGGTGGTGACGGTGCCGTAGGCGCTCGGCGCTCGGCGCTCGGCGAGGCCCCTTCCGCTCGGACGCAAGATGAGCGAGCATCGTTCTGCCGATCAGGGGGCGGGCGATGGTGGACTTGGCACGACGCCTGCGCGCGGCGACGGCGCTTGGCGGGCTGGGATGCAGCCTCGTCGGCGTGGGACCGGCCATGGCGGCCGATGCGGCGTCGACCGGCGTCCAGGAGCTGGTCGTCACCGGCTCGCGCCTGCCGCGGGCCGATCTGGTCGCCAACAGCCCGATCGTCACCCTGGACGCCGAAGGCCTCGCCGCTTCGGCGTCGCTGACGCTGGAGACCGCGCTCAACCGCCTGCCGCAGGTGACGCCCAGCTTCTCCAGCGCCGCCAACAACCCGTCGGCGAACGGCGCCGCCTATGTGAACCTGCGCGGCCTGGGCGCGAACCGTAACCTGGTCCTGCTGGACGGGCGGCGCACCATCGGCGCCAACGCCAGCAACTCCGTGGACCTCAACACCATCCCCGAAGGCCTGATCGACCGCGTGGAGGTGATCACCGGGGGCGCCTCGGCCGTCTATGGCGCCGACGCCGTGGCGGGCGTGGTCAATGTGATCCTGAAGTCCCGCTTCGAGGGCCTGGAGGCGCGGGGCCGCACCCTGGTCAGCGAGCGCGGCGACGGGCGCGAGCACGAGGCGTCCCTGACCGCCGGGCGGCAGGTGGCGGGCGTGAGCCTGATGGCCAGCGTCGGCTGGGCGCGGCGCGAGGAGGTCGGCAAGGGCGCGCGGGACTTCTCGTCCCAGGCCCCCGGGGCTTCGAGCTTCCTGCCGAGCGGCGGCTATATCCCAAGCCCCGCCAACCTGCCCACGAGCGCGGCGGTGAACACGGTTTTCGGCCGCTATGGCGTGGCGCCTGGCCTGGTCAGCACCCGCGGCGGGGTCGGGGGCTTCAGCTTCAATACCGACGGCACCCTGTTCAGCACCGGCCAGACCGACAGCCCCTTCGACGCGCAGAACTATCGCGGCTCGACCACCGACGTCGTCACCGGCCTCTATCCCGACGTCTATGCGTACAACTATCAGCCCTTCAACAAGCTGATCCTGCCGCTGGAGCGCTGGTCCGGCGCCCTCTTCGCCCGCGCGCGGCCCAGCGACCGGCTGGAGCTCTACGCCCAGGTGCGGGGCATCCGCTACACCGCCTCCACGGCCCTCGCCCCCACGCCGGCCCCGACCGATCCCAATCCGCTCTATCCCGGCCAGGCGGTGCTGGCCTTCACGATCCCGGTCACCAATCCCTTCATCCCCGCCGACCTGGCGCAGCTGCTGGCGTCCCGCCGCGGCGACACCCCGTCGCTGAAGGGCGCCGGGCCGACCGAGGAGTTCGCCTATAAGTTCCGGGCGGTGGCCCTGGGGCCACGGCAGTCGGACAACACCGCCAAGAGCATCCAGGCCCTGGGCGGGGCCCGGCTGGACCTGGCCGCGGACTGGCGCGCCGACGCCTTTGTCAGCTACGGCCGCTACGAGCGGGCCGAGACCCAGAGCGGGCTCCTGAACGTGCGGCGCTTCGAGCAGCTGCTGGACTCGCCCACCGGCGGCAAGGATCTCTGCGATGGCGGCTTCAATCCGTTCGGCGCGACGCTGACCACGAGCTGCCGCGATTTCCTGAACGTCCGGGCGCACTTCGCCACGACGGTCGAGCAGACCAACGCCGTCGCCTCGCTCGCCGGAACCCTCGGGCGCCTGCCGGCCGGACCGGTGCTGGCCGTGGCCGGCGCGGAGTTCCGGGACGTGCGCTATGCGTTCGCGCCGCCCGCCGGCTACGCGCCCGGCGAGATCTCGGGCTTCATTCCCCTCACGGCGGTGTCCGGCTCGATCCGCTTCGCCGAACTGTTCGCCGAGGCCGCGGCGCCCCTGATGGCCGACCGGCCGCTGGTCCGCGCCCTGGACCTGACCCTCGGCTACCGCCACAGCCAGGAGCGGCGCACGGGCGGGGTGGACAGCTGGAAGGCCGAACTGGGCTGGACCCCGGTCGCCCCGCTCAAGCTGCGGGCCGCGGTGCAGCGGGCGGTGCGCGCGCCCGACATCTTCGAGCGCTACCAGCCGCCGGTGGGCGGCTCGCTCAACGGCCGCGATCCCTGCGCCAGCGACAGCGGGCTGCAGAACCCCCAGGTCCTGGCCCTGTGCCGCCGGCAGGCGGTGGCCCTTGGCTTTCCGGCCAGCATCACCGACGACTTCGAGCAGGGCGGGCCCGATGTCTCGGTGCTGCAGGGCGGCAATCCCGACCTGAAGCCCGAGCGGGCCACCACCTTCACCGTCGGCGCGGTCTGGCGACCGGCCTGGGACAGCGCCTGGATCGGGCGCCTGGCGGCCACGGTCGACGGCTACGACATCCGGGTGAAGGACGCGATCGGCTACCAGGACCCGCAGGTGGCGCTGAACGCCTGCTACAACATCGGCGGCGTGGGCAATCCGACCTACGATCCCGCGAACCCAGCCTGCCAGGTTCTGACCCGAAGCGCCTCGGACTTCGGACTGTTCGCGGTGGGCGCGCGGGAGACCAACGAGGTATCGCTCCACACCGCGGGCGTGGACGCCAGCCTGGCGTTCCGCACCGACCTGGCGCAGGTCGGCGGCCACGCCTGGCTGGGGCGGCTGGACACCCGCCTCGAGGGCAGCTGGCTGGGGCGCTTCCGCGTCCAGGCCTCCAGCGCCCAGCGGCGCATCGACTACGCCGGCACGATCGCGGGCAGCGACGGCTACAGGAGCCTGCCGCGCTGGAAGGCCGACGGCTCCACGACCTGGACCTCCGGGCCGGCGGCCCTGACCCTGACGGGACGCTACATCGACGGCATGGAGAACCGTGCGCGCCGGATCGATCCCACCGACACCACGTCCACCGGCGCGGGCGCGGCCTGGTACTGGGACCTGTCGGGGCGCTGGGAGGTGAACCGGCGGGCCCAGCTGCGCGCGGGGATCGCCAACCTGTTCGATCGCGGGCCCGAGCTTTTCAAGCCGGCGGTGGACGCCGGCACCGACCCCTCCACCTACGACGTCATCGGGCGGCGGTTCTGGGTGGGGCTGACGTTGCGGCTCTAGCCATGACCTTGCAGTCGTAGGGAAGGCCGGGTTCGGCGCAGAAGTCCGGCCAGTGGCCCGACGTCTGCCAGTAAGCGGCCAGGCCGATGCGGGCCACCAGCGGCCAGAACCGTGGATCGGCTCGAACGATCCGCATTTCGGGGTAGAACAGCACGATCGGCCCGCCGGGCATCCTGGCGCCTTCGAGTTCGGCGAAAGCGCCATCCACGTCGCCCTCGCGGGCCAGCATCCTGACCCGCCAGTTCCGGTCCATTGCCGGACCGCAGGCCTCGGGCAGGCCCCGGGCGTGCTGGGATCGCCGGACCTCGAGGGTCTTGAGGAATTCCTCCAGGCACGCCCGGTGCTGGGGGGTCTGGTCGTCGGCCATGGCCTTGATCTTCTGCAGCGCAGAACTTGGCGTGTCCCACCAGAAGGCGATCGTCCAGCGCATCCGCCGCTGGGACACCCGGTCGTGCGCCTCCATCTCTGACAGCTTCCGCTCGGCGCCCGCCAAATCGCCGGTGGCGGCCATGATCATCGCGACCCGGGGATCGCTTCCGTACCGCGGATCGTCGGCCGCGGCCGAGGCGATAAGAAACGCCAAGGCCTCGTTGAGCCGGCCCGTCGAGCGCAACAGGCCGGCATATTCGTTGCGGGCCGGCGCGAGTTCGGGATCGTACTTGAGGGCCTTCAGCAGGTAGCCCTCCTCCGCGAACCAGTTGTGCTGCATCTGGTCCCGCCAGACGCCCTCACCGATGGCGAGCGCCGAATAGGCCTTGGCGGCGCGCGGATCGAGCTTCACCGCCCGCGCCGCGGCCGCCTGGAGCTCGGCGTGCAGCGCCGCGGACTCGGCTGGGGTCTTGACGCTGTTGGCGACAAGGGCCGCCCCGATCGCATGCATGGCGTGGGCGCCGGCGAAATTGGGGGCCGCCTTCACCAGCCGGCGCGTCACGGCCAGAATCCGCTGGCCATCGTCGTCGCCGAAGAAGATGCCCGCGCAGGCGTTGAGGTAGAGCCCCATGACCTCGGTGGAGAGCGGCGCCTTGGCCAACCTGCGGTCCTTCAGCGTGCAGTCGAGCACCGCCGCCAGCAGCGCGGCGAAATCGCCGGGCGAGGCGGCCTGCTCCTGCGGGCTGCGCTCCACCCGGTCGGCCCACAGGATGATGCCGCTGGCCCGGTCGATGATCTGGCCGGTGATCACATACTTGCCGCCCTCCAGCCCGACGGAGCCGGCGACGCGCAGCTCGGCGTCGCTTTGCGCATCGTCGCGCTTGCGCGGCTCCTGCGAGGTCTGGACGCCGCCGGCGGTGAGGATGCGCACGATGTCCTGCGGGGTGTCCGCCGCGGCCCGCTGAACCTCCGGATCCGCGGTGCGGGCCTCGAACTGCATGACCTCCACGCGGCCATTCTGTGCGTGGGCGCGAACGCGACCGAACCAGCTCCATCCCAGGCCGGCGCCGGCGAGCACCAGCGCGGCGGCGGCGACGATGGACCAGAGTCGCCGGCGCCGCGTGCGACCCGGCAGGCTGACAGGCGCCGGATGCGCGGCGCCTCCTGGGCTTGCGGCCGCGTCCGCCGGGGCCAGCCGGAAGCCGACCCGCGGCACGGTCTCCAGTTGGAAGGGCGCAGGCTCGACGCCGCGGGCGAGGCCGCGGACCTGGGCCACCGCGCGGCTGACCGCATCGTCGCTGACGATCCGACCGCCCCAGCAGGCGTCGATCAGCTCGTCGCGGGTGACGGTCTGGCCGGCGCGCCGCACCAGCACGACCAGCACCTCCATCACCCGCGGCTCGACCCGGTGCTCGCCGGCCGGACCCCGGACGCGGCTGGCGGAGGGACAGACCTCCAGCGCCCCCAGCCGGAAGTCCGGCTCGTGCGCCAGGTCCACCGCCGCGGACGGCTCAGCCTCGGCCGTCATCGGCCAAAACTCGGAAAATCATCGGGCGGATTTCGGGAAATCCTCCGGCGGGCCCCGCCCCGATACGGCCTGCTGAACCCATCGACGCGGCGCCCCCGTCGCTCGAGCCAAACCGCTCAAGGAAGACCATATCATGAAGACGACCATCGCCATCGCCGCCGCCATCTTCACCGTGACCGTGGGCTTCGCTCTGCCCACAAGCCAGGCGCTCGCCCAGGAAGAAGGCCCCATGAAGGTCGCGGTCAGCTACGCCGACCTCGACCTCTCCGCGCCCAAGGGCCGCGCGGTGCTGCAGCAGCGGATTGAGCACGCGATCGACCAGGTCTGCCCCGCGCGGCCGCTGCCGACCGAGCTCGCCAAGCAGCAGGGCTACCGGGCCTGTCACAGCAGCGCCTGGGCCGGAGCCAAGCAGCAGCTGGCCGCCATCTATGACGGCCGCCAGCTGGCCGACGCCTCGGTCCGCATCGGCGGCGTGCGTCACTGAACGAAGGGGCGCCGGTCGACCCCACATCACCGGCCGCCGCTTCTGGGCGGGGAGCGACCCCATGCGCTCCCCGCCCTTCTCATGCCTGGCGCAGGTCCGCGCGCCGATCCGGCTTGTCCCGCGCCCGGGCCGCCCCTACTGATCGCCGATAACCAAACGGATGGATGAGGGGGAGCGCATGGCGGGTCGGCTGGAGGGCAAGGTCGCTGTGATTACCGGCGGCGTCTCGGGGATCGGGCTGGGGACGCTGGAGCTGTTCGTGGCCGAGGGCGCCCGGGTGGTGGCCGCCGACATCCAGGACGAGAAGGGCGCCATGCTGGAGCAGCGCTTCCCGGGCCGGGTGCGCTACGCCCATTGCGACGTCACACAGGAGGCGCAGATCGCCGCCGCCCTGCAGTTGGCGGTGAGCGAGTTCGGCGGGCTGGACGTCCTGTTCAACAACGCCGGCATCTCCGACAGCATGCGCGCGATCGCCGAGGTCGAGGCCGAGCGCTGGAGCTGGATCTACGATGTGCTGGTGCGCGGCCCGGCCCTGGGCATGAAGCACGCCGTCCCGCTGATGCTGCCGCGCGGCGGCGGCGCCATCGTCAACACCGCTTCCATCGCGGGCCTTCAGGCCGGCTGGGGCCCGATCGCCTATTCCTCGGCCAAGGCCGCCGTGATCCACATGACCAAGTGCGCCGCCGCCCAGCTGTCGCCGCAGAAGATCCGGGTGAACGCCATCTGCCCGGGCCTGATCGCCACCTCGATCTTCGGCGCCTCGCTGGGCCTGCCGCGGGCGGTGGCCGACCAGATGGCCGCCCATGTGGCCGACAACGCCGCCAAGGTGCAGCCGGTGCCCAAGGCCGGCCTGCCGGACGACATCGCCCAGGCGGCGCTGTACCTGGCGTCCGACGCCTCGGCCTTCGTGACCGGCACGCACCTGGTGGTGGACGGCGGCATCACCGTGGGGCCCCGCCATAGCTGGGACTCGAGCGGGCCATCCCCCTTCGCTGACCTGTTCGGCGACGCCTTCGCGGCCCCGGCCGCGACCTCGTGAGCCAGCCGGCGTGACCCTGGCCGCGACGGCCAAGCCCGGGCTCTCGCCCAACCTGCGCGGCGCGCTGTGGATGTTGCTGTCGGCCGTGACCTTCTCGGCCATGACCACGCTGATCAAATACCTCGGCGCGGACTATCCGGCGGCCTTGCAGACCTTCTATCGCCAGGCGGCCGGCCTTGCGGTCCTGCTGCCTGTGATCCTGCGGCATCGCAGCGCCGCCTTCGCCACCAGCCGCCCGTCGATCCTGATCTTCCGCTCGTTCGCCGGCACCCTGGGGATGATCCTCAGCTTCTACGCCTTCCAGAAGATGCCGCTCGCGGACGCCAATGCGCTCAGCTTCACCCGCACCCTGTGGCTGGTCCCGCTGGCGGCCTTCGTGGTCCGGGAGAAGGTGGGGTCGCTGCGGATCGCGGCGGCGGTGGCGGGGTTCCTGGGCGTGCTGGTGATGATCCGTCCCGGCGCCGGCGGCCACTTCGCCGTCGGGCTGCCGGCGCTGGCCATGCTCGCCTCGGCCTTCCTCTTCGCTTTCACGGTGACGGGCATGAAGGTGCTGACCCGCGACCACGCGCCCATGGTGATCCTGGTCTGGTCGGCGCTGCTGGGCCTGGTGCTGGCCATTCCTGGCGCGATCCTGACCTGGCGCTGGCCCGCGCCGCGCGACCTCGTGCTGCTCTGCCTGATGGGCGTGATCGCGACCGCCAACCAGGCCAGCTACATCAAGGGCATGCAATGGGGCGACGCCGCGGCCATGGCGCCGATCGACTATACGCGGCTGATCTTCACCGCGGCGGCGGGGTTCTTCCTGTTCCACGAGGTCCCGGGCCGCTGGACCCTGGTGGGCGCCGGCATTGTGGTCGCCTCCACCCTCTTCATCACCCTGCGCGAACAGCAGCTGGCGCGCGCGGCGCAGCTGGCGGCCAGTCCGGGCTAGCCCTCGCCGCGCAGCCGCTCGATGTCGCGGCGGGCGGCGTCCTTGTGCTTGGGCTTCAGGTTGCGGCCGAGCAGCGCCAGGAGGGCGGTGAAGACCGCCGCATCGTCGGTGTAGCCCAGCCCGGCGATGAAGTCGGGGATCGCATCCACCGGCAGGACGAAATAGGCGAGCGCCGCGAACATCATCCCCTTGGCGACCAGCGGGGTGTCCTCGTCCTTGGCGCAGTACCAGACCGAGAGCGCCTCGGTGGCGAACGGCACGGACGCGAAGGTGCGGCGGATCTTCGGCCAGAACCCGTCGTCCACCCGCCGCTCGTTCAGCCGCATGACCGACGGAATCAGCGCGCGGCCGGGATCGATCTCCGCCTGCGGATCGAAGGTGACGTCGGGTGAGACTTTTTCGCCGCCGCTCATTGAGCTAGGCCTTCGCCGGAATTTTTCTGATCCATCATATGGGAGCCCCAGGGCCATGGAACTGAATTCAAACGTCGCAGCCGTGGTCACCGGGGGCGCCTCGGGCCTGGGCGAGGCGACGGTGCGCGCGCTGGCGGCCAAGGGCGTCAAGGTCGCCATCTTCGACATGAACGACGCCAAGGGCGAAGCGGTCGCCAAGGACGTCGGCGGGATCTTCTGCAAGTGCAACGTCACCTCGGACGAGGAGGTCGACGCCGCCTTCGCCAAGGCGCGCGCCGCCCACGGCCAGGAACGGATCCTGGTCAACTGCGCCGGCACCGGCAACGCCTTCAAGACCGCCAGCCGCGACAAGCAGACCGGCGAGACCAAGCACTTCCCGCTCGACGCCTTCAACTGGCTGATCCAGATCAACCTGGTCGGCACCTTCCGCTGCATCGCCAAGGCGGCGAAGGGCATGCTGGACCTGGAGCCGCTGGCCGACGGCGAGCGTGCGGTGATCATCAACACCGCCAGCGTCGCGGCGGAGGACGGCCAGATGGGCCAGGCGGCCTATTCGGCGTCCAAGGGCGGCATCGTCGGCATGACCCTGCCGATCGCCCGCGACCTGGCCGGCGACGGCATCCGGGTGAACACCATCCTGCCGGGCATCTTCAACACCCCGCTGATGCAGGGCGCCCCGCCGCAGGTGAAGGAGGCGCTGGCCGCCTCGGTGCCGTTCCCCAAGCGCCTCGGCAACGCCGAGGAGTACGCCAAGCTGGCGCTCTGCATGGTGGAGACCACCTATTTCAACGGCGAGGACGTGCGCCTCGACGGCGCCATCCGCATGGCGCCGCGGTAGGGCCAGGGCCTACTTTCCGGCGCGCAGCTGGCGGATGATCTCCGCCACCTGCGTCCGGGCGGCCTCCAGGCCGCGGCCGGTGTCGACCACATAGTCGGCGCGGGCCCGCTTCTCGGCGTCAGCCAGCTGCTGGGCGAGGATGGCGTCCAGCCGCTCCGGCGTCATGCCTGGGCGCGCCAGGACCCGCTCGCGCTGCATCTCGGCCGGCGCCGAGGCCACCACCACCGCGTCGACATTGGCATGGCCGCCGGTCTCGAACAGGAGCGGAATATCCAGAACAACCATATCGGCGCCTGTTCCTTCCACATCCGTGAAAAATTTTCCACGATGCTGGCCGACCAGGGGGTGGACGATGGCGTTCAGCCGCTTCAGGGCCTCGGGGTCGCCCAGCACCTGCTGGCGCAGGGCCTCGCGGTCCACCCGCCCGTCCTTCACGACGCCGGGGAACGCCGCGCCCACCGGCTCCACCGCCGCGCCGCCGACGTCATAGAGCACGTGGACCGCCGCGTCCGCGTCATAGACCGGCACGCCGGCCTCGCGAAACATGGCGGCGGTGGTCGACTTGCCCATGCCGATGGAGCCGGTCAGGCCGATGAGCTTCATTGGCCCAGGGCCTCCAGCGCCAGGCGGCGCACATCCACCTCGCCCGGCGGCGGCTGGCCGAAGAAGGCCTCGAACGAGGGCTCAGCCTGGCCGATCAGCATGGCCAGGCCATCCACAGTGGGGCGGTCCAGGGCCCGCGCCTGGGCCAGGAACGGGGTTTCGAGCGGCTTGTAGACCATGTCCATGACCACCGCGGTCCGGCGCGTGAGCTCCAGGGGCACGTCCAGGCCCGGTCCGCCGCCAAGCCCCGCGGAGGTCGCGTTGATCACGGCGCTGGCGTCGCGGAAGGCGCCGGCCGCGTGGGCGAGGGGCAGGGGCACGACCTTCGGCCCCAGCGCAGCGGCCAGGGCCTCGGCGCTCTTCAGGGTGCGGTTCACCACCCAGACCTTCGGGGCGCCGGCCAGCAGCAGGGCCGCCACCGCCCCCCGCGCAGCGCCGCCCGCGCCCAGCACCGCCACCGGCCCTGCGCCCGCGTCCCACTGGGGCGCCTGGACCTCGAAGGCGCGCAGCAGGCCGACGCCATCAGTGTTGTCGGCGTAGATCCTCCCATCCGTGTCGAAGACCAGCAGGTTCGCCGCCGCCGCGCGCCGGGCGATCTCGCTGGCGTGGTCGGCCACGGCCAGGGCGTCCGGCTTGAACGGCAGGGTGACGTTGAGGCCGCGGATCGCCCCACCGCGCAGGCCCTCGGCGAGGCGGCGGAACCCCCGCGCATCCGGCGTGAAGGGCACATAGACGCCGTCGATCCCCGCCCCGGCCAGCCAGGCATTGTGCAGGATCGGCGACAGCGAATGGGCCACCGGCCGCCCGACCACCCCCGCCACCATGGTGGTTCCGCGGATCACTTCGCCAGCTCCCCATGCTGTCGCAACAGGTCCAGGAGCCCCAGCAGCGGCAGGCCCAGGATGGCGAAATAGTCGCCTTCGATGCGGGAGAAGAGCTGGGCGCCGGGACCCTCGAGCCGATAGCACCCCACCGAGCCCAGGGCGACCTCGCCCTCGCTCGCCAGGTAGTGCTCCAGGAAGGCGTCGGAGAAGGGCCGCATGGTCAGCCGCGCCGAGACCACCTCGCGCCAGATCGGGGCGCCGTCCTTGGCGACCACCACGGCCGAATGCAGCTTGTGGGTCTTGCCGCGCAGCAGCTCCAGCCGCGCCCGCGCCGCCGCGAGGTCGGGCGCCTTGTCGTAGAGCGCGCCATCCAGGTCGAGGGTCTGGTCGGCCCCGATCACCAGCCCGGGCCGGCTCATGGAGACCCGCACCGCCTTCAGCTCGGCCAGGGCGTCCGCCACGTCGCGCGGCCCCAGGCCCTCGGCCAGCAGCCCCGCCTTGACGGCCTCCTCGTCGACGCCGGCCACGGTCGCCTCATAGGCCACGCCCGCGCCATCCAGGACCGCCCGGCGCGCGGCGCTCTTCGACGCCAGGATCACGCTCATCCCAGCACCTCGACCTGGCCGTGGCCGCGCGACAGGAGGTTCAGCACCGCGGCGGCCGTCTCTTCCACCGAGCGGCGGGTCACGTCGATGGTCGGCCAGCCGTGGCGCTCATAGAGCCGCCGCGCGGCGATGATCTCCTCGCGCACCGCCTCCTGGTCGGTATAGCTGGTGTCGCGGTTCTCCTTGAGGCTCAGCAGCCGGTTGCGGCGGATCTGGATCAGCCGGTCCGGCGAGATCAAAAGGCCCACGATCAGGGCGTTCTTCAGCTGCAGCAGCTTCTCCGGCAGCGGCCGGCCCGGCACCAGCGGCACATTGGCGGCCCGCACGCCGCGGTGGGCGAGGTAGATGCAGGTGGGGGTCTTCGACGTGCGCGAGACGCCCACCATCACCACATCGGCCTGGTCGAGGTCCTGGCCGCCCTGGCCGTCGTCGTGGCCGATGGCGTAGTTCAGGGCGTCCATGCGGTTGAAATAGTCGTTGTCGAGCCGCAGGTGCGCCCCGACCCGGCTGGTGGTGGCCGCGCCGAGGTAGCGCTGCATGGCCGAGACCAACGGGTCCAGGGCGGGCAGGCAGGGCATGTCTAGCCGACGGCAGCCCTCTTCCAGGGCCGCGCGCAGCTTTTCGTCGACGATGGTGTGCAGGACGATGCCCGGCGCCTCCTCGATGTCGCCAAGCGCGCGGTCCAGCTGCCGCTGCGAGCGGACCAGGGCGTAGATGTGCTCGATCGGCAGCACGTTCTCGAAGCGGGCGCAGACGGCCCGCGCCATGGCGTTCAGGGTCTCGCCGGTGGAATCCGAGACCAGGTGGATATGGAAATAGGTGGCGAGCCGGGGCGGCGGGGCGTTGGGCAAGGGCGGGTCCAGTGGGAGGGCTCGAAAGGCAAGAGGCGGGAGCGGAAATAACTCTGGGGACAGATCCTGTGGACTCACTCTTAGCGAAGCCGGACGGCGATGGGGATAGGCGGGGTCAAGTTCGCCGCCGCCGAGGCCGCCGGTGAATCCCGCGGAGCAATCGGCGCGTTTACCATCTGTTAACCCCCAGGCCCGGGCCCGTGTGGGTCATACCTGGCCCTACCGCTCGACAGAGCGTCGGCGGCGCTGCGGCGCCCGGGGTTGTCCCCGCCGGCCTGGCCGAATCCCTGAGGCGCTCCAGGGCGCGCTAGTCCGGGCTCCCCGCAATCCACAGGCCTCCGACCCGGCGGGCGCCGCCTTGGGACGAGCTGGGGACAGCGCGGGGGCGGTCAAGGGATTGTCAAACTTTTCCACCCCCTCGACAGGCCCCACCATCTTCCCAATCACCTTTTTCAAAACCTCTTTCTTGAAGAAGAACGGGGCTGGGCGACGGGCGCCTTGAGCCTGGAGCCCGGGGGCGCTTTAAGTCGGGCCCATGAGCGAGACCACCCCCCGCCTCCTGCGCGTCCTGGCCGGAGAGACCCTGGAACGGCCACCGGTGTGGTTCATGCGCCAGGCCGGGCGCTCGCTGCCGGAGTACTGGGCGTTGCGCGAGCGGGCCGGCGACTTCATCGCCTTCTGCTTCAACCCGGAGCTGGCGGCCGAGGCGACCCTGCAGCCCGTGCGGCGCTTCCCGATGGACGCGGCCATCGTGTTCGCCGACATCCTGCTGATCCCGCTGGCGCTCGGCCAGAAGGTCTGGTTCGAGGCGGGGGAGGGGCCGCGGCTGGGCGCGCTGCCGCCCCTGGGCGCGCTGCAGGACGCCATCGAGGGCTCCACGGCGAAGCTGGCCAATATCGGCGAGACCCTGTCGCGGGTGCGGGCCGAGTTGGAGCCGGAGCGGGCGCTGATCGGCTTTGCGGGGGCGCCCTGGACGGTGGCCACCTACATGCTCGAGGGCCGTGGCTCGCAGCGGGAGGCGGCGCGCACCTACGCCTACCAGCATCCGGCCGAGCTCGACGCCCTGCTGGACGTGCTGGTGGAGTCCACCGCCCGCTATCTCATCATGCAGGTCCGCGCCGGGGCCCAGGCGCTGCAGCTGTTCGAGAGCTGGGCCGAGAACCTGGCGGAGGACGTGTTCGAGCGGATCGTGGTCGGGCCGCACCGGCGGATCGTGGAGAAGGTGCGCGCGGCGGGGATCGATGCGCCGTTCATCGGCTTCCCGCGCGGCGCCGGCGCCCTGGTGGAAAACTACGCCGCCGCCGTGCCGGTCCAGGCCGTGGCCCTGGACACCCAGGCCAGCGCCGCGATGGGCCGGCGCATCCAGGCCGGCGGCCAGGCGGTGCAGGGGGCGCTGGACAACCTGCTGCTGCGGGCCGGCGGGCCGGCGCTCGACGCCCGCGTGGAGGCGCTGCTGGAGCAGTGGGGCGGCGGGCCGTACATCTTCAACCTGGGCCACGGGGTGATCCCCGACACGCCGATCGACCACATCGCCCAGGTGGTGGCGCGGGTGACAGGCAAGCCGACCAAGGCCCTGGCGGCGTGAAGTTCCTTTCCCACGCAGTGGGAGAGGGGGACCGCGCCCCGCAGAGGGCGCGGTGGAGAGGGCATGCCACAGGCTCGGCGCGTCAATCGGCCGTTGCCGGCTCAGCGCTTGAAGCTTGCCCTCTCCACCCCCCGCTCTCCGCTTCGCTCGGCGGGCGGTCCCCCTCTCCCACCTGTGGTGGGAAAGGAAGGTGAAGCTTGCTGTCGTCCTCCTCAACCTCGGCGGCCCCGACAGCCTCGCGGCGGTGCGGCCGTTCCTGTTCAACCTGTTCCGCGACCCGGCGATCATCCGGCTGCCGGCCGTGGCGCGCTATCCCCTGGCGGCGCTGATCGCCACGACCCGGACCAAGACCGCCCAGGCCAACTATGCCTTGATGGGTGGTCGCTCGCCGCTGCTACCCGAAACGCAGGCTCAGGCTGTCGAACTCGAGGCTGAGATTCGCAGGCGAACGCACTATGACGTCCGCGTCTTTGTCGCCATGAGGTACTGGAAGCCTTTGGCCCCGGAGACGGCAGCAGCGGTCGCGGCCTTCGCTCCGGACCACGTCGTACTGCTGCCCCTCTATCCGCAGTACTCGACAACGACCACCGGCAGCTCCTTCGCTGATTTTTGGCGCGTCTACCGCGGGCCTGGCTCTCGGCATCAGGTTTGCTGCTATCCGGATGCGGACAACGTAGTCGTCAGCCACGCGGACGCCATCCGCGAGACCTGGGAAGCTGCGGGGAAGCCGGACAACGTGCGCTTGCTCTTCTCCGCCCACGGCCTGCCCCAACAGATCGTCGACCGCGGCGACCCGTACCAGGTTCAGATCGAGGCAACGGCCGCCGCCATCGCTCGACGCTTGCCGGAGCTGCCGGACTGGACCGTCTGCTACCAGAGCCGGGTCGGTCGTCTGAAGTGGCTGGAGCCGTCAACGGAGACCGAAATCCGGCGCGCCGGCAGCGACGGCAAGGGCGTGCTGGTCGCACCAATCGCCTTCGTCTCCGAGCACGTAGAGACCCTTGTTGAAATCGACCACGAATATGCCAGCCTGGCGGCGGGCCTGGGCGTAGCGCCCTATCTCCGCAGTCCTACCCCTGGTCTCCGCGCAACATTTATCAACGGTTTAGCCGACGCTGCCTCAGGCGCGCTGTTTCCCGGCAAGGCGGCGACACATCCCTACCGCCACTGGCGCTGTCCGGAGAGCTGTGGGAAATGCCCTTGGCGAGGGGAGAGCGCGTGATGAACTGGCCGGGTTTCCTGTCGTACGACCTGCTGCGGGGGCTGCACATCATCGCGGTGATCGCGTGGATGAGCGGGATGATGTACCTGCCGCGGCTGTTCGCCTACCACACCGAGACCGCCCCGCCAGGAAGCGCGTTCGACGGACACTTCCAGGTGTGGGAGCGCAAGCTGATCCGCATCATCATCAACCCGGCCATGGGCCTGACCTGGCTCCTGGGCGTCACCCTGATCCTCTGGCACGTCTATGCGGCGAAGGAGGGGTGGGGCTTCCTGGCCCAGCCGTGGATGGCGACCAAGCTGGCCTGCGTGATCTTCCTCTCCGGCTGGCACGGGTTCCTGTCGGCCTCGCGGCGGCGGATCGCGGCGGGCGAGCGGCCCAGGTCGGCGAAGTTCTGGCGGGCGACCAACGAGATCCCGTTCCTGGTCGCCATCGTCGCGGTCCTGGCCGTGACCCTTGAATTCGGGCGGCGCTAGGCCATCTGAAGCCCAGGGATCGCTTGACCCCTGATCGCGGATATGTTTCCGCTGGCTCCACGCGTCGGCCTCCGGCGCGCCCCGCCTTTTTCCGGCTCCGCGCGGTCCTCGCGCCCCAGGCCGGCTTCCAGACGACGTTCAAATCGGCGCCCGACGGCGCCCATAGACCCACCCGCCCGTGGCCGGACTCCGTCCGGCCGCGCGCAAGACCCAAGTAGAATACCCATGCAAGACGAAACCTCCGAATTCGACACCCCGGTCGACGGCGAGACCCTCGAGGCCCAGGTCGAAGAGACCGGCTCCGACGAGGCCGCCTCCGCCGCCGCAGAAGATGCGGCCGCCCAGGCCGAAGGCGACGACGAGCCCGACGAGCCGACCCAGGCCTCCAAGGCCATCGCCGCCATGGGCCTCACCCGCATGAGCCTGCAGGAGCTGAAGGACAAGTCGCCCGCCGACCTGCTGGCCTTCGCCGAGCAGCTGGAGATCGAATCCGCGAACTCCATGCGCAAGCAGGACATGATGTTCTCGATCCTGAAGGTGCTCGCCGAGGAAGGCGTGGCGATCTCCGGGAGCGGGACGCTCGAGGTGGTGCAGGACGGCTTCGGCTTCCTGCGCAGCCCCGAGGCCAACTACCTGCCCGGCCCCGACGACATCTATGTCAGCCCCTCGCAGATCCGGAAGTTCGGGCTGCGCACCGGCGACACCGTCGACGGTGAGGTCCGCGCCCCCCGCGAGGGCGAGCGCTACTTCGCCCTGGTGAAGGTGGACCAGACCAATTTCGAGAGCCCCGAGAACGTCCGCCACAAGGTGCTGTTCGACAACCTGACCCCGCTCTATCCCGACGAGCGGCTGAAGATGGAGATCGACGATCCGACGTTGAAGGATCGCTCCGGCCGGGTGATCGACATCGTCGCGCCGCTGGGCAAGGGCCAGCGCTGCCTGATCACCGCCCCGCCGCGCGTCGGCAAGACGGTGATGCTGCAAAACATCGCCAAGTCGATCGAGACCAACCACCCCGAGTGCTACCTCATCGTCCTCTTGATCGACGAGCGCCCGGAAGAAGTCACCGACATGCAGCGTACGGTGAAGGGCGAGGTGATCTCCTCCACCTTCGACGAGCCGGCGACGCGCCACGTGCAGGTCGCCGAGATGGTGCTGGAAAAAGCCAAGCGCCTTGTCGAACACAAGCGCGACGTGGTGATCCTGCTGGACTCGGTGACCCGGCTTGGCCGCGCCTACAACACCGTGGTGCCGTCCTCGGGCAAGGTGCTGACCGGCGGTGTTGACGCCAACGCCCTGCAGCGCCCTAAGCGCTTCTTCGGCGCGGCGCGGAACATCGAGGAAGGCGGCTCGCTGACCATCATCGCCACGGCGCTGATCGACACCGGAAGCCGGATGGACGAAGTCATCTTCGAAGAGTTCAAGGGCACCGGTAACTCGGAAATCGTCCTGGATCGCAAGGTGGCCGACAAGCGGATCTATCCGGCCATCGACGTGCTGAAGTCCGGCACCCGCAAGGACGAGCTGATCACGCCGAAGGACATCCTGCAGAAGACCTACATCCTGCGCCGGATCCTCTCGCCGATGGGCGCCCAGGACGCCATCGAGTTCCTGCTCGACAAGCTGCGCGGCTCGAAGAACAACGACGACTTCTTCCAGTCGATGAACACCTAGACGGCGTTCTGCGAAAGACTGAGCGATTTCAGGGGCTTCGGGAGACCGGAGCCCCTTTCGTTTGGAAAATCGGCTCTGTGGCGGATTTGGCTCGGAAACGCGGGGGTGAGTGCGGCTTGCTGCGCCACAGCGGGGGCTTTTCGCGCTTGCGAAAAGTAGCACTCGGCCATACCGCGGCTACGAACGCGGATGTTTCACGTGAAACATCGCAATCGCTTGCGGGGTAAGCGGTTGCTGCATCCGGTTCCTCCCCCGCAGGGGGAGGGGGACCGCGAAGCGGTGGAGGGGGTCCGCGCCTGGCGCCGGGGATCGAAACCCCCTCCGGCCCCTTGGGCCACCGCCCCGAGCGCGGAGGACCTCGAGGCCCCTACGGGATGAGCAGACTCGCGCCGACCGTCGAGCGGCTGGCCAGGGCCTCGTGAGCCTTGCGCGCGTCGGCGAGGGGGAAGGTCTGGCCGATCTCGATCTGCACCTTGCCGGAGCTGATCATCTCGAATAGCGCAGCGGCCGAGGCGTCGAGCTCCTCCGTCGTGGCCAGGTAGTCGCCCATGGTCGGCCGGGTGAAGAACAGGGACCCCGCCCGCATCAGCCGGCCGGCCTCCACCGCGGGTGGCGGGCCGGACGCGTTGCCGAAGCTGACGAACAGGCCCCGTTTGGCGATGCTGCCCAGCGTGCCCTCGAAGGTGTCCTTGCCCACCGAGTCGTAGGCGACGCTGACGCCCTGGCCGCCGGTGATCCGCCGCACTTCGGCGGCCACGTCCTGGTCGCGGTAGAGGATCACATGGTCGGCGCCCAGCTCGCGCACCCGCGCGGCCTTGGCCTCCGACCCCACGGTGGCGATGACGGTCGCGCCCAGCGCCTTGGCCCACTGCACCATGATCTGCCCGACTCCGCCGGCCGCCGCGTGAGCCAGGATGGTTTCGCCCGGCTGGACGCGATGCAGACGGCGGATCAGGAACTCGGTGGTCATGCCCTTGAGCAGGCCGGCGGCGGCGGTGCGCGCGTCGATCCCGTCCGGCAGCTTCACGACCCGCGCCGCGGGCGCCACGGCGAAATCGGCATAGGACCCCATGACGCCGCTGGCATAGGCCACCCGGTCGCCGGCCCGGAAGCGGGTGACCCCAGGGCCGACCGCCTCGACGACGCCGGCGGCTTCATTGCCGAGGCCCGACGGCAGCTTGGCGGGGTAAAGGCCGCTGCGGAAATAGGTGTCGATGAAATTGACCCCGATGGCCTCATGGCGGATCAGGACCTGGCCTTCGCCCGGCTGCGGGGTCTCGACCTGCGCCAGCTGCAGGACGTCCGGCCCGCCGGTCTGCTCGAAGTGAACCGCGCGCATCAGCCGATCGTCCTCTGGAAGAATCGCAGGGTGCGGCCGCCGGCCAGCTTGGCGTCGGCCTCGTCATAGTGCTCGCCGCCCGGCCGGGCGAAGGCGTGGTTGCGGCCGGGATAGGTGTGGATCTCGATCTGCGGGTGGTCCTTCAGCGCCTTGAGGATGATGGCCTGGGCCTCCTTCGGCACGAACTGGTCTTCTTCGGCGATGTGCAGCAGCAGGGGTTGGGCCAGTTTCTCCACCTCGGCCACCCGGTTCTCCAGGCCGACGCCGTAGTAGGAGGCGGCCGCGTCCGCATCGGTGCGGGTGGCGGTGAGGAAGGCCAGCAGCCCGCCCAGGCAGAAGCCGACGGCGCCCACCTTGCCATTGCACTGGGGATCGGCCCGGGCCGCGGTGATCGTCGCCTGGATGTCCTCGACCCCCTGGTCCACGTCGAAGGTGTTGAAGAGCTCGAAGGCCCGCTTCCACTCGGCTTCGGTCTTGTCGGTGATGTCGATCCCGGGCTCGATCCGCCAGAACAGGTCCGGACAGATGGCCAGATAGCCCTGGCCGGCGAGCCCGTCGGTGATGTCGCGCATCACCTGGTTCACGCCGAAGATCTCCTGGATCACCACGACCGCCGGCGCCTTCTCCGCCTTGGGGCGCGCCACATAGGCCGAGAATGGCCCTTCGGGGGTGGTGATGCTGATCCGTTCGCCCATTTCCGTCCTCTTACTCTGGGGGTGGCCGCAAGCTACTAGCGTGAACACGCGGCTCACGGCCATATGGTGATGACACCGCTGGAGGCCATCCCGATCTTGATGGACCATCATGATCGGAGAAGATGGCCTCTAAACCAAAGAGGCGAGCACGTTCATCCCGGCTGGCTTGATCCAAGCAAGGCGGGACGTGCTCTAGGAAGGCCAGACGTCATGAAGATGACCATCGAGGTGGATTGCTCCCCGGAGGAGGCGCGCCGGTTCCTGGGCCTGCCCGACGTGAGCGGGCTGAATGACCACCTGGTCGGCGAGATGAGCAAGCGGATCGACGCCAACATCTCGATGCTCAATCCGGAGGAGTTCATGAAGAACTGGATGAGCTTCGGGACCGGCGCCCAGGAGCAGTTCCGCAAGTTCATGGAAGCCGCCACGACCCGGAAATGAGCGACACCATCTACGCCCCGGCCACGGCCGCGGGCCGGGCGGCGGTGGCGGTGGTGCGGATCTCGGGACCGGCGACACGCGAGGCCGTGGCCCAGCTGGCCGGCTCCGTGCCCGAGCCGCGCCGCGCGAGCCTGCGGCGGCTGCGCGACCGTGCCGGGCAGGAGATCGACCAGGCGCTGGTGATCGTCTTCGAGAGTCCGGAGAGCTACACCGGCGAGGACGCTGCCGAGTTCCACGTGCATGGCGGCAGTGCGGTGGTCGGTGCCCTGATCCGGGCGCTGGCGGACCTGGGCCTGCGGTTGGCGGAGCCGGGGGAGTTCACCCGCCGGGCCTTCGAGAACGGCAAGCTGGACCTGGCCCAGGCGGAGGGTGTCGCCGACCTGGTGGACGCCGAGACCGAGGCCCAGCGGCGCCAGGCTCTCGAGCAGCTGGGCGGGCGGCTCTCGGCTGCCCAGTCCCGCTGGACCGACGCCCTGATCGAGGCCCTGGCCCTGCTGGAGGCGGCCGTCGACTTCCCCGACGAGGAGGTGCCGCAGGATGTGGCGGCGCGGGCCCGGCCGGTGCTTGAGCGGCTGGTGGCGGAGCTGGAGGCGGCGGCGGCCGACGCCGAGCGGGGGGAGCGGGTGCGCGAGGGCTTCCGCATTGCCCTGATCGGCGCGCCCAACGCCGGCAAGAGCACTCTGCTGAACGCCCTGGCCAAGCGGGAGGCGGCCATTGTCACCGCCACGCCCGGCACGACCCGCGACATCATCGAGATTCCCATGGTGCTGGCCGGCTACAAGGCCGTGCTGGCCGACACCGCGGGCCTGCGGGACACCGCCGACGAGATCGAGGCCGAGGGCGTGCGCCGGGCGCGGGCCTGGGCGGCCTCGGCGGGCTTGCGGCTCTGGCTGGTGGACGGATCGAACGACGAGACGCCGGCGGTCCCCATGGAGCTGCGCCCCGGCGACCTCTGCCTGATCACCAAGCGCGACCGGCCGGTGGGCGCCGCCGGCGAATGGGCCGCCGGACAGGCGCGGCGGCTGGGCCTGACCGCCGCGGAGATCACCGCCAAGGGGCCGGGGGATCTTGGCTGGCTGGAGACGACCCTGGCCGAGCGCGTGGTCGAGGCCCTGGCCGGAGATGAGCCGCCCGCGGCGACCCGCTTGCGCCACCAGGAGCTGCTGAGCGAGGCCGCCGACCGCCTGCGTCACGCCCTGGACCAGGACGAGCATCTGGAGCTGGCGGCCGAGGACGTGCGGCTGGCCGCCCGGGCGCTGGACCGCATCACCGGGCGGATAGATCCCGAGCAGGTGCTGGGCCGAATCTTCGCGACCTTCTGCATCGGGAAGTGATCCCTCCCTTGATGGGGAGGGACAGGCGCCGGAGGCGCCAGGGTGAGGGAGCCGCGACCGGGCTCCGACATCCGCTGATGAGCGCTGGCCAGTCCTGAAGCGCCGCGCTCCGGCCCACACCGCCTCACCCTGCTCGCCTGCGGCGAGCGGTCCCTCCCCATCAAGGGAGGGATGTTTCACGTGAAACAGCGACCGCTTTCGCCTATATCCCCGCGCTCATGACCTGGGATGTTATCGTCATCGGTGGGGGACACGCGGGCTGCGAGGCGGCCGCAGCGGCGGCGCGGTTCGGCGCACGCACCCTGCTGCTCACCCACAAGCTGGAAACCATCGGCGAGATGAGCTGCAACCCGGCGATCGGCGGGTTGGGCAAGGGGCACCTGGTCCGCGAGATCGACGCCCTGGACGGGCTGATGGGGCGGCTGGCGGATGTGGCCGGCATCCAGTTCCGGATGCTCAACCGCTCCAAGGGCGCGGCGGTTCGCGGGCCGCGCAGCCAGATCGACCGGCGCCTCTATCGCGAGGCCATGCAGGCCGAACTGGCCGCCACCACGAACCTGGAGATCCGGGCCGAGGCGGTGGAGGACCTGATCCTCGAGGGCGGTGTGGTTGCGGGCGTCGTTGGGGCCAGCGGGACCGAGTTCCGCGCCGGCCGCGTGGTGCTGACCACGGGCACCTTCCTGAAGGGCGTGATCCATCAAGGGGAGCTGCGGATCCCCGCCGGGCGGGTTGGCGATGCGCCGGCCATCGGCCTGTCGGACCGGCTGTACAGCCTGGGCCTGGCCATGGGGCGCCTGAAGACCGGCACCCCGGCCCGGCTGGACGGCCGCACCATCGCCTGGGACCGGCTGGAGATGCAGGCCGCCGACGCCGAGCCGATCCCGTTCTCGTTCCTGACGGACCGGATCGCCACGCCCCAGGTCGCGTGCGGCATCACCTACACCACCGAGGAGACCCACCGGATCATCGCCGAGCGGCTGACGGAGTCGGCGGTCTATGGCGGGCGGGTGTCGGGCCGCGGGCCGCGCTATTGCCCGTCCATCGAGGACAAGGTGGTCCGCTTCCGCGACAAGACCAGCCACCAGATCTTCCTGGAGCCGGAGGGGCTGGACGACGACACCGTCTATCCGAACGGCATCTCCACCTCGGTCTCCGCCGAGACCCAGGACCTGTTCCTGCGGACCATTCCAGGTCTGGAGCAGGTGGTCGTGAAGCGCCACGGCTACGCCATCGAATACGACTACGTCGACCCGCGGGAGCTCTACCCGACCCTGGAGGCCAAGCGGCTGCCGGGCCTGTACCTCGCCGGCCAGATCAATGGCACCACCGGTTACGAGGAGGCTGCGGCCCAGGGCCTGCTGGCCGGCCTCAATGCCGCCCGTTCGGCGGCTGGCGGGGAGCCGGCGCAGTTCGCGCGCGACGAGGGCTATATCGGCGTGCTGGTCGACGACCTGGTGACCCGGGGCGTCACCGAGCCCTATCGGATGTTCACCAGCCGCGCCGAATTCCGCCTGACCCTGCGCGCCGACAACGCCGACCAGCGGCTGACGGGGAAGGGGATCGACCTGGGCGTGGTCGGTCCGGCCCGGGCCGCAGTGTTCCACGTGAAACAACAGGCCCTGTCTGACGCTCGCGCCCTGGCCGCGAGCCTGACCCTGACGCCGCCGGAGGCCCAGCGCCTCGGGCTGCCGGTGAAGGCCGACGGGGTGCGCCGCAACCTGGTGCAGCTGCTGGGCTATCCGACCATCGGCCTGGACGACTTGGCGCGGATCTGGCCGCAGGTTGCGGACTGGAGCCCGGCCGTGCGCGAGCAGGTGGAGATCGACGCCGCCTATGCCGGCTACCTCGACCGCCAGACGGCGGATGTCGAGGCCTTCCGCCGCGACGAGGACCTGCGCCTGCCGGCTGGCCTGGACTATGCGGCGGTCGGCGGGCTCTCCAACGAGGTGCGGGAGAAGCTGGCGGCGGTGCGGCCGCTGACCCTCGGCCAGGCGGCGCGGATCGAAGGCGTCACGCCAGGGGCGCTGACGGCGCTGCTGGCGCACGTGCGGCGACGGGCGGCCTAGGCATTGCGCGGCCCCAGCGCCCCCTCCACCACTTCGTGGTCCCCCTCCCCCGCAAGCGGGGGAGGAACCGGGGCGACTGATGCTTCCAGTTCCTCCCCCGTGCCAACGGGGGAGGGGGACCCGAAGGGTGGAGGGGGCGCTGCGGCGGTCACGGACGCCGTCTCCTTCGCCGAGGCGGCGGGCGGCACCCCGGCCCAGCTCGCCGACCTCAACCGCTTCCTCGAGCTTCTCACGGCCGGCAACGCAGTGATGAACCTCGTCGGCCCGGCCACGCTTCCGGACTTCTGGAACCGCCACGCCTGGGACTCGGCCCAGCTGCTGAAGATCGCCCCCGAGGCTCTGACCTGGGCCGATCTGGGCGCGGGCGCCGGCTTCCCCGGGCTGGTGCTGGCGATCCTGGGCAAAGGCCGGCCGGGCTTCCACGTCCACCTGGTGGAGAGCATGGCCAAGCGGTGCCGGTTCCTCTCGCAGGTCGTGGCTGAGCTGGAGCTGCCGGCCACGGTGCATAACGCCAGGGCGGAAAACTTGGCCCTGCCTGTGGACATCGTCACCGCCCGGGCTTGTGCGCCGCTTAACCGCCTGTTGGGGTATGCCCAGCCCTACTTGCGGGCAGGCGCCCTGGGGCTGTTCCTCAAAGGACAAGATGTTGTGGCTGACCTTGAGGATGCAGCTAGATATTGGGATTTCACGGCGGATGTCGTACCGTCGATGAGTGACGAGAGAGGCCGCATCGTGCGTGTCAGGAGGCTCGGCCGTGCCCGCAAGGTCTGACCCGGCCCTACGCGTCCTGGTGGTCGCCAACCAGAAGGGCGGGGTGGGCAAGACCACCACGGCCATCAATCTCGGCACCGCCCTGGCCGCCGTCGGCGAGAAGGTGCTGCTGATCGACAGCGACCCGCAGGGCAACGCCTCCACCGGCCTCGGGGTCGGCCGGGCCCTGCGCAAGACCACCCTCTACGACGTGCTGATGGGCGAAAAGCCCGTGCTCGAGGCGGTGGTGAAGACTTCGGTGCCCGGGCTCGACCTGGTGGCGTCCGATCCAGACCTCTCCGGCGTGGAACTGGAGCTGGGCCAGCAGGCGCGGCGCTCCTTCAAGCTGCGCGACGCCCTGGCGCCGCTCAAGGGCGGCCGCAGCTACACCTATGTCCTGATCGACTGCCCGCCGTCGCTGAACCTCCTCACCGTCAACGCCATGGCCGCCGCCGATGCGGTGCTGGTGCCGCTGCAGTGCGAGTTCTTCGCCCTGGAGGGCCTCTCGCAGCTGATGCGCACCATCGACCTGGTGCGGGGCAGCCTGAACCCGCAGCTGGAGCTGCAGGGCGTGGTCCTCACCATGTACGACCGGCGAAATTCGCTGTCGGAACAGGTGGCCGTGGACGTGCGCAGCCACTTTGGCGAAGCGGTCTACCAGACCGTGATCCCGCGCAATGTGCGGGTCTCCGAGGCGCCGTCGTTCGGCAAGCCGGTGCTGGTCTATGACCTCAAGTGCACCGGCAGCCAGGCCTATCTGAAACTGGCGCGTGAAGTCGTGCTGCGCGAGCGCAAACGCCGCGCGAACCGGGATCTGGAACTGAGCTGATGGCGGAGAACCGCAGGGGATTGGGCCGGGGCCTGTCGGCGCTGTTGGGGGAGGCGGAGGAGATTCCGCACGCCGCCGATCCGGTGGAGGGCGTGCGCGACCTGCCGATCGACCTCCTGCACCGCAACCCGGACCAGCCTCGCCAGCATTTCTCGGCCCAGGAGATCGGGGAGCTGGCCGAATCCATCCGCCAGCGCGGCGTGCTGCAGCCGATCCTGGTGCGGCCTTCGCCCCTGCACACCGGCCACTTCGAGATCATCGCCGGCGAGCGGCGCTGGCGCGCGGCCCAGCAGGTGGCGCTCACCACCATCCCGGGCTTCGTGCGCCATATGGGCGACGACGAGGCGCTCGAGATCGCCATCATCGAGAACGTCCAGCGGGAAGACCTGAACCCGATGGAGGAGGCGCGGGCCTATCGCGCCCTGATGGACCGCCACGGCTACACCCAGGAGAAGGTCGCCGGCGCGGTGGGCAAGAGCCGCAGCCATGTGGCCAACACCCTGCGCCTCATGCAGCTCCCCGATCCGGTGCAGGAGCACCTGGTGCACGGACGGCTCACCGCCGGCCACGCGCGGGCCCTGCTGTCGGCCGGCGATCCGGAGACCCTGGCGCGCGCGATCATCGACCGCGGGCTGACGGTGCGCGACGCCGAGGCCATGGCCAAGGGCGGGGCCGGTCCCAGCAGCGGCGGGGGCGGCAAGGCCGGCTCCGGCCCGCGCAAGGCCAAGGACGCCGACACCGCGGCCCTGGAGGTCGACCTGGAGGAGGCCCTGGGGATGGGCGTCGACATCGCCGACCGCGGCGGGGCCGGCGAAGTGCGCATCACCTACGCCAGCCTTGAGCAGTTGGACGAGATCTGCCGGCGGCTGACGCGCACCTGAGCGGCGTCTGGCGAGGCGCGCCTAGCTGTAGGGATTGGCCACGCCCGGCCGGATCAGGCCGTGAGTGCTCTCGGCGAAGCCCGCGAGGATGAACTGCACCGCCAGGGCGCAGAGGATCAGGCCCAGCACCCGCACCACGATGGTCAGCCCGATGCGGCCCAGGATGCGGGTCAGCACCGGCGTCAGCAGGAACGAGACCAGGGTGGCGGCCGCCGTCGCCCCAATGGCGCCCACGCCGATCGCCGCGCCGGCCAGGCCATAGGCCCGCGCCTGGCTGGCGTAGATGACCACGGTGGAGATCGCCCCGGGCCCGATCAGCAGCGGCATGGCGAACGGCACGATCATCCGCTCGAAGCGCTTGCGCGCCCGGGCGCGGCTGTCGGTCACCGGCGCGTCGGCCGCCTCGGCGAAGGTGGCGGTGAAGTCGTCGCGCGCCATCTCCAGGCCCAGCAGGAACAGGATGATCCCGCCGGCGATGCGGAACGCCGGCAGGGAGATGCCGAAGAACTGCAGCAGGCTGAGCCCGGAGAAGTAGAAGAAGGTCAGGAAGCCGAAGACGAACAGCGAGACGTAGAGCGCGATCCAGTTGCGGTCGCGCGCCTTCGTGCCCGCCGTGGCGGCGGCGAACATCGGCACGCTGCCGATCGGGTCGATCAGCGCGAACAGGGCGACGAAGAAGTTGACCGCGAACTCGGTCTGGCTCATTTCGAGGTCTTAGCCCAAATCGAACAGTCGGGACCACACCCCCGCCAAACCGGAGCCATCGCCATGGCCGCCGCCGCGCTCGCGCAAGCTTCCGCCATCAAGGCCGATCCCCGCCTGATCGTGCCCCTGGACTATCCCAGCGTGGCCGAGGCGCGCGCTGGCGTCGAGGCGATGGGCGAGGCGGTCAGCTTCTACAAGGTGGGCTTGGAGCTGTTCGCGACGGGGGAGGGCATGACGCTGGCCCGCGAGCTCAAGGCGGCCGGCAAGCAGGTGTTCCTGGACTGGAAGCTGCACGACATCGGCACGACGGTGCAAAAGGCCGCCGCGGTGCTGGCGCATGCGGGCTGCGGCGACCTGCTCACCGTCCACGCCGAGCCGCAGGTGATGGCCTCGGCGGTGCGGGGGCGGGGGCCTGGCTCCTCCCTCAAGATCCTGGCGGTGACCGTGCTGACCAGCCTGTCGGACGAGGATCTGGCGGAAATCGGCTATGCGACGACCGCCCGGGCGCTGGTGGAGCGGCGCGTGCACCAGGCCGTCGCGGCCGGCTGCGATGGGGTCATTTCAAGCCCGCATGAGGCGGCCCTGGCCCGCGCCATCGGCGGACCGGGCTTCCTGGTGGTGACGCCGGGCGTGCGCCCCGACTGGTCCGCCAAGAACGACCAGGCCCGCGCAGCGACGCCCCGGGAAGCCCTGGAGGCCGGCGCCTCGCACATCGTCTGCGGCCGCCCGATCACCGCCGCCAACGACCCCCACGCTGCGGCCCTGCGTGTCGCGGCGGAGATGGCGGGAGCGTAAATCCAGCCTCCGCGCCAGCGGAGGCTCCGACATTTGAACCACGAACCACACGAACTGGGGCGCCTCGGTCACCCGAGGCCGCGCCGTTCGAGTCCGTTCGTGTGGTTCGTGTGGTTCGTGGACCAAAAACAGCGCCTGCGGCGGCGCTGAGCCCGCGAACTAGCCCCGCCGTCGCGGAGCGGTCCGCCGTCCTTAAGATTTGTCCACGAACCACACGAACGACACGAACGGTCCTGGATGGGGCAAGGCCCCGGCCGGACACCCCGACGCTACAGGCTTGGATGGCCGCTTCGCGGAGGCGCTGGCCCGTTCGTGTGGTTCGTGTGGTTCGTGGTTTAACGGATGGCGCTGCTGCGCGGCCGCCGTGGGGATGAACGCCGCGCTTCAGAAGTCGACGGCGATGCCCTTGCGTTCCCAGTCGCCGAAGCGGGTGGGCTCGGGGCCCTTGGGGCCGCCGTCTTCCGGGGCGCGTTCGGCGTCCGCGGCGGCGGCTTGGCGGCGGGCCTCGGCCTCCTCCAGCGCGCGGCGCGCGGCGGGGCTGAGGTCCTTGCGAGGGGCGGCGTTGGCGGGCGTGTCGTCCATCCGCCAAATCTAGGCCCTTGCGCCGCCGGGCCCAAGAGGGCACGCCGCGCCGCGTGAGTGAAGCTGAAGACATTCCGGGCCTCGCCGCCCGCGCCGCCGCCCTCGAGGTGCTGACCGCCGCCCTGCAGCGGCGCGGCGGGCTGGACGAGGGGCTCGGCCATCCGGCGCTGCACGCCCTGCCGCCCCGTGACCGCGCCTTCGCCCGGGCCCTGGCCATGGCGACGCTGCGCCACCTCGGCCCCATCGATGCGGCCCTGCAGGCGCGACTGAAGAAGCCGCCGCCGGAGCGGATCGTCAATGTGCTGCGCCTGGGCGCCGCCCAGCTGCTGGTGCTGAAGACCCCGCCGCACGCCGCGGTCGGCGCCACCGTGGACCTGGCCGCCGCGCAGAAGGGCGGGCTGCCGTTCAAGGGGCTGGTGAACGCGGTGCTGCGCGGCCTGTCGCGCGAGCCGCCGCCGCTGGACGATCCGGCCCTGGCGGCCCCGGCGTGGCTGGCCGCCCGCTGGCGCTCGGCCTATGGGCCGGCGGAGGCGGACGCCATCGTCGGCATGATCTTCGCCGAGCCGGCCACCGACGTGACGCCGAGAGCGCCGGGCGACGCTGACCTCGCCGCGGCCCTGGAGGCGGAGGTCCTGCCGGGCGGAACGCTACGGGCCGGGTTGAAGGGCGAGATCTCGACCTGGCCGGGCTTCGGCGAGGGCCGCTGGTGGGTGCAGGACGCCGCCGCCGCCATCCCCGCCCGGCTGCTGGCCGTGACGCCCGAGGAAACCGCGCTGGACCTCTGCGCGGCGCCGGGCGGCAAGACGCTGCAGCTTGCCGCGGGCGGCGCCAAGGTCACCGCCGTGGACCGCTCGGACGCGCGCCTGCGCCGGGTCAGCGAGAACCTGGCCCGCACCGGCCTCGCCGCCGAGACCGTGGCGGCCGACGCCGCCGAGTGGCGCGACGGGCGCACGTTCGACGCGGTGCTGCTGGATGCGCCGTGCTCGGCCACCGGCACCTTCCGCCGCCATCCCGACGTGCTCTGGGTGGCCAGCCCCGCCGACATCGCCAAGCTCTGCGCCGTCCAGGCGCGGCTGCTGGACAGCGCCGCGCGGCGCGTGAAGCCCGGCGGGCGGCTGGTCTACTGCGTCTGCTCCCTGGAGCCGGAGGAGGGCGAGGGGCAGGTGACCGCGTTCCTGGCGCGCAATGCCGCCTTCGCCCTGGATCCGGTCGCGGCCGGGGAGGGCGGCTCGCCCGAAGCCAGCCTGCGGCCCGATGCGACGCTGCGCATCCTGCCGCATCATCGGCCCGGCGGGCTGGACGGGTTCTACATCGCGCGGCTGAAGAAGACCGCTTGATCGGGCTCCCGCGCGCACAGCCGTTGTCGCAGCCCCCCGCATCAGGCTAAGCGGAACCATGGCCCCACGCGCGCCCCTCATCGCCCCTTCCATCCTGGCGGCGGATTTTGCGCGCCTGGGCGAGGAAGTGCGGGCCATCGCGGTGGCGGGGGCCGACTGGGTCCACGTGGACGTCATGGACGGCCACTTTGTGCCGAACATCACCATCGGGCCCGACGTGGTGAAGGCCCTGCGCCCGCACGCGGCGATCCCCTTCGACTGCCACCTGATGATCGCCCCGGCCGATCCCTACATCGAGGCGTTCGTGAAGGCCGGCGCCGACTATATCAGCGTCCACCCCGAGGCCGGGCCGCACCTCAACCGCACCCTGAAGCTGATCCGCAGCCTGGGGGCGAAGGCCGGGGTGGTGTTCAACCCGTCCACCGACCCCTCGGTGATCCAGTGGATGATGGACGAGGTGGATCTGATCCTCGTGATGTCGATCAACCCGGGCTTCGGCGGCCAGAGCTTCATGACCTCGCAGCTGGCCAAGATCGAGCGGCTGCGGACGATGATCGACGCCACCGGACGCGACATTCCGCTGGAGGTGGACGGCGGGGTGACGCCGGAGACGGCCCGACTGTGTGTCGCTGCCGGGGCCACGGCCCTGGTGGCTGGAACCGCCGTCTTCCGCGGCGGGGCGGAGCGTTACGCCGCCAATATCGCCGCCCTTCGGGGCTGAGGCCGCCGATGGCCGGCGCGCCCGCCATCCGCATTCCCGGTCGGACCCTTGCGCCGGCGCTCTGGGTGGGTGTCACGCGCGCCATCGCCGAGGACTGGCGCGCCTCGCCGCCGGGCCGCGCCCTGGCCGGGGCCCCTCGCGCCGACGGCTTCCAGGTGCGGCCCCGCGACTTCCGGCCTGCGGACGCCGAGGACGGCCGCCGCATCCTGGCGGGCGGCTTCGTGCTGGCCGGCGCGAGCCTGGCGGTCGGGGTGCGGGGCGATCCGTGGGACCGCCCCAGCCCCAGCCGCGCCTTCGCTGAGGCGCTGCACCGCTTCGACTGGCTGCCCGGCCTGGTGGCGACCGGCCCCGACGGCGCCGCCGAAGCCCTGCGGCTGGTGCTGGACTGGCGGCGGGTGTTCGGGCGCTGGAACGCCTTTTCCTGGGCGCCGGGCGTCATGGCGCGGCGGGTGTTCAACCTGGCCTGCGCCGCGCCCACCCTGGCGGCGCGGGCCTCGGAGGCGGAGACCGCCCAGATCGCCAGCGACCTGCTGCGCCAGGCCCGCGCGCTGCTGGGCGCAGGCGGCGCCGCCGACGCCGCCGAGCGCGCGGCGGCCGCGGCTGTGGCGGCGTCGGCCCTGCGAGGCCCTGCGGCCCGGCGGCTGCTGGACCGGGCGCTGACGCGGCTTTCCCGCGCCCTGGCGGCCACCCTGGACGCCGACGGCGGCCACCGCAGCCGGCGGCCGGACCTGGCCCTCGAGCTGCTCTTCGACCTGCAGACCCTGGAGGAGGCGCTGGGCCAGCGGGGCCTGGCGGGTCCCGAGGCGCTCTCCCGGGCGCTGGACCGGCTGGCGGCGGCCGTGCGGTTCTTCACCCTGACGGACGGAACCCTCGCTGCGTTCCACGGCGGCGCGCCGCTGACGCCTTCCTATGTGGCCGCCGCGCGCGCCCAGGACGAGACGGGCGAGCGGCCCGTGGCGACGGGTCTTGGCGGCTATCAGCGGATGGATGCGCGGACGCTGCAGGTGATGGCCGACGTGGTCGCGCCCCCCGCCGGACCGTGGGCTGTGGCCGCCTGCGCCCATCCGTTGAGCCTGGAGGTGCTGGCCGGCGGCCGGCGGCTGATCGAGCCCGGGGCGGGCCGGACGATCGAGGCGGGCTCCACCGTGCAGGTGGGCGAGGCGGCGTTCGGGGAGCTGCTGTCCGGCTTCCCGGCCGCAGCCCTGGGCCCGCGCCTGGTGGACGCCGAGCTGGCCGTCGACGCCCAGCGGCATGAGGCGCCCGGGGCGGTCTGGCTTGACCTGGCGCACCACGGTTGGATGGCTCGCTACGGCCTGATGCACCAGCGCCGGCTCTACCTGGACACCACCGCCGGCGAGTTGCGCGGCGAGGACCGGCTCACGCCCACCGCCAAGGCGCAGGGCCCTGATGGCCGGCACTTCATCGGCTTCACCCTGCGCTTCCAGCTGGCGGCCGGGGTCAGCGCCCTGGTCTCCCAGGACCGCCGCAGCGCCCTGCTGCGCCGCGAGGGCGAGGCGGGCGGCTGGGTGCTGCGCAACGACGCGCTGGATTTCGCCGTCGAGCCGTCCCCCCGCGCGGGCCGACCGGGCCAGCAGCTGGTGCTGCACGGCCAGCGCCGCGCCGACTCCGGCGCCCGTGTCCGCTGGAAACTGGCCCCCGCGGCGTCCTGACCGCGGGCCGCTGAGTTGACGGCTGGGTCCCCCGGGCCTATCCCGCCCCCATCCCGCGTGACTGGCGATTTGAGGTGGGCGACCACCGGGGAGCGCAGGGACCATAGCGCCCCATCGCGCACGCCGCTCGCCTGGGCATTTCCCTTGTGACTCGAAGGAGAATGCCGTGCCTGCCGCGCCCGATTTCCCCCCCGCCCCCGACAAGGTCGCCGTCCGCCGCGCCCTCCTCTCGGTCAGCGACAAGACCGGCCTGGTCGAGGCCGCCCGGACCCTGGCCGACCGCGGCGTCGAGCTGGTCTCCACCGGCGGCACCCGCAAGGCGATCGCGGACGCCGGGATCGCCGTGAAGGACATTTCCGACCTCACCGGCTTCCCGGAGATGATGGACGGGCGGGTGAAGACCCTGCACCCCGTGGTGCACGGCGGCCTGCTGGGCGTGCGCGACGCGCCGGAGCACCGGGCGGCCATGGCGGCGCACGGGATCGGGGCCATCGACTTGGTCTACGTCAACCTCTACCCGTTCGAGCAGACGGTCGCCGCCGGTGGCGACTACGAGACCTGCGTCGAGAACATCGACATCGGGGGGCCGGCGATGATCCGCTCGGCGGCCAAGAACCACGGCTATGTGGCGATCTGCACCGAGCCGGCGGACATGGCCGAGGTGCTGGCCGAGCTGGCCGACGGGGGCGCCACCTCCCTGGCCCTGCGCAAGCGCCTGGCGGCCCGCGCCTATGGCCGCACCGCCGCCTATGACGCGGCGATCTCCGCCTGGTTCGCCCAGGCGCTCGGCGAGGCCGCGCCCCGCCGGCGGGCCTTCGCCGGCGAGCTGGTCCAGACCATGCGCTATGGCGAGAACCCGCACCAGGAGGCGGCCTTCTACCGCTTCCCGAACCCCCGGGTGGGCGTGGCCACCGCCACCCAGCTGCAGGGCAAGGAGCTGAGCTACAACAACATCAACGACACCGACGCCGCCTTCGAGCTGGTGGCGGAGTTCGATCCGGCGGCCGGCCCGGCCTGCGCCATCATCAAGCACGCCAACCCGTGCGGCGTGGCCACCGGCTCGACGCTGAAGGACGCCTACCTGCGGGCCCTGGCGTGCGACCCCACCTCGGCGTTCGGCGGGATCATCGCCCTGAACCAGACGCTGGACGCGGCGACCGCCGAGGAGATCCTGAAACTGCTCACCGAGGTGGTGATCGCGCCGCAGGCCGACGCGGACGCCGTCGCGCTGTTCAAAAAGAAGAAGAACGTGCGCCTCTTGACCACCGGCGCCCTCCCCGATGCCCTGGCCGCGGGCGAGACCTTCAAGTCGGTGGCCGGCGGCTTCCTGGTGCAGAGCCGCGATGCCGCGCGCCTGACGCCGGCGGACCTGCAGGTGGTGACCCGGCGCGCGCCCACGGACGAGGAGGTGCGCGACATGCTGTTCGCCTTCACGATCGCCAAGCACGTGAAGTCGAACGCCATCGTCTACGCCAAGGACGGTCAGACCGCCGGCATCGGCGCCGGCCAGATGAACCGCCGCGACTCCGCCCGCATCGCCGCGCGCAAGGCGCAGGACGCCGCCGAAGCCGCCGGGCTCAAGCAGCCGCTCACCAAAGGTTGGGTGGTGGCGAGCGATGCGTTCTTTCCATT
>Ga0136846_1234226_pt1 | contig 63327 bp, 61 predicted proteins | sample HopSoiMetagenom2_FD_96841 | JGI IMG/M metagenome (GOLD analysis project Ga0136846, IMG submission 96841) | Grasslands soil microbial communities from Hopland, California, USA - 2 Assembly 2016 (version 4) | ecosystem: Environmental > Terrestrial > Soil > Grasslands | place: USA: Hopland... | reverse complement strand
TCGGGACGGATTCGGCCGTTTGAAGCCAGAACGACAGGGCAATACCGCGTTCCGCGCGGGGTCTGGACACGTTTGGTGAGATTAACTTCGCGGGACTGAGTGTTGGCCACTGGGACTACCTCCGATGAACTCGGTATCTCGGTAGGTATCACAGTTTAAAACTTATTGATAACAAAAGCTATGGCGGAGAGGGAGGGATTCGAACCCCCGATACCCGTTAAGGTATGTCCGCTTTCGAGGCGGATCGTTTCAACCGCTCACGCACCTCTCCGCGTCGGACAAGAAGCAGATTCCTTGCTTCGCTTGGAATGACAAGCAGCGGCTCGAATCAAACGAATACTGGAGCCAGGAATACTCGCCTAACGACGATTTCTAAAGAACGTTTGCAGCAGTTCTGCGCTGCGTCCGGATAATACTCCTGATCGAACTTCGACTTTGTGATTCAGTTGGGGATGGTTCAGTACCTGCATCACCGACCGCACCGCTCCTGCCTTTGGATCATCGGAGCCGTAAACCAGACGCTTCACACGGGCGTGCACCAGAGCCCCGGCGCACATCGCACAAGGCTCAATTGTAACAAACAGCTCGCAATGCCCGAGACGGTGATTACCAACGTTCGCGCCGGCTTCACGCAGTGCGATCACTTCTGCGTGTGCGGTAGGATCCGACTCCGAAACATTTCGATTCCACCCGCGTCCTACAATTTTTCCGGCGAGCACAAGCACAGCGCCGACCGGTACCTCTCCGGCTTCGAGAGCGCGCTGAGCGCACCGGAGGGCTTCTTCCATCCAGAGTTCGTCGGAAGCTTGTGCGGATTCCGTTCCTCGATTGGACGTCGCCGTGAGTTGATGGTCATGAGGCATGGACAGGCTCCGGCAATATTGTATCGAGCCGCCCGAAGAAACTTCTGGTGGACTCCATCGGACGAGGAGTGGCGCACGCCCGCTAGATCAGTCGCAGCATTTCCCGAACTACGTCCGGCACGACGGCATGCACAACCGTCGGAACCAGAATCTGCACAATGGGATAGGCGATGATCAGGCCAGCCACCGTGAGTAGCAGCCAAGCGGTCGTCGGAAGGGCGTTGAAATAGGCCTTCATGACATCCTCTAGGAGTTGGTACGGGAGTGCGGCTGGGAAAGTTCCCAGGCTCATGGCTTGTCGTCCCACGCCTAGGGGGCCGAACTCGTTGCGAAAGCTATCATTGAGGCTCTGCAGGGGACCATTCCCGGTGGTATCCTAACCAGCTATGGGCATGCCAAGTCTCCTCCGGAAAGTGTTCCTGGTCGATCTCCTTAAAGGCTTGAAGGTAACGTTTCGCTATCAGGATCCCAAGGAAATCTACACCGAACAGTATCCCCTTGAGCGGCCGCAGGTCGCCGAGCGATACCGGGGAGCCCCGCGTCTCAACGTCAATCCTGATACAGATGAGACGATGTGCATCGCGTGCGACCTCTGTGCATTAGCTTGTCCTGAACATCTGATCGTCGTCTCCAGCGAGCGTAATGAGAAAACTCGGCGCAAGGAGCTTACGAATTTTACCTACGATCTGAGCCGCTGCATGTTCTGCGGACTTTGCGAGGACGCCTGTCCTACTGACGCTCTGGAGCTTACGCAGGATTTCGAACTGGCCAGCTACACGCGTCAGGGCTGGATCTGGGATCGTACGACTTTAGAAAAAGGTCCACAGCCAACCCAGTACAAGAAGTAAACCTCTGCTTTCGAGCCGTTCGCACAGGGCCTGAGTGTCTGCACGGTATCGACGGGGAATTCTCGTCGGCGAACATCAGCCTGAGACTAGTCAATAACATCCACGGGTAGCTACTTTCTGCGACTAACGAGCCGCGCTTATCTGTGCACGGGCACGGCGATTTTTCGTTCCGGAAGGAAATAGATCGCCGGAATCAATACGAACACAAAGAATGAAGCGTAAATGGAGACATACGCGAGTGGCGCCGAACTCAGGTACAACGAGAGGGAAAGCAAATTCTTGCGCAGTATGCCGCGGTGGTATTCCACCAATTCAAGATCGTGCCGCTCCTGGCGGATCAATTCCATGCGAAGCAGACAGAATGCGGCGGCACACATCGTCAAATCCAGACCGTAGAGCGCAACCGCCATCGGTGCACGATAGTTCTTGCCGAGAAACTCCGTCACGAACGGAACCAGCGACATCCAGAATAAGAGGTTGAGGTTGGACCACAGCAGCCTTGCCGTAACCTGCCGCACCATGTGAATCATGTGGTGGTGATTCACCCACATGATCGCAACAATCAGAAAGCTGAGCCCATAACTGATGAACACCGGAGCAACCTTTAACAGCGCCGGCGATGTGGGCTGCGCCGGAGCGCGCAACTCCAGCACCATGATTGTCACGACAATGGCGATTACGCCGTCGCTGAATGCTTCCAAGCGGCTCGTCGTCATTTCCCCATGTGGCATGGGGAAGAATCTACCACGACCTTGTACGTGAACGCGTCACGAGCCAAGGAGCCGAATACCGATATTGATTAAGAAGTTTACGGACTTTGCGGTATATCACAGATGTTAGGCACAGAGGAAGACTGTCGTTAGCAGTCTGCGCCACTGCTGCAAGATTACAAATTGAAGGCGGTCGATGAAGATGAATAAGATTCTTTTGCTAGCGGTAGTTTTGTTCTGCGGGGCGTGGGTTGTCGCGCAGACTTCTCAAAGTGGATCGGGAACGGGCCAAAGTGGCTCCGGTAGCTCCGGTAGCTCCGGAACCGGGCAAGCGGGCCAGTCACAGAGCGGCACGGGTAGCGCCGGATCAGGTAGCCAAGGCCAAGGCTCCGGGAATGGCTCTGCTATGCCCAGTGACAACGGGTCGAGCCAGACCTCGCCGAGTTCCACGGATCCAAACGGCACGAACTCGAGTGCTTCCGGTCAGAACGGCAAGCACCACAAGAAGCACAACAAGAACAACAGCGACATGAATCAGGGCACAGGCACGGGTACGGGTACTGGCACTTCTCCTAACGGTAGCGGGACGGGTTCTGGTTCTGGCACAGGTTCGGGTTCTGGCTCCGGCAGCAGCGGCTCTGGGTCGAGCAATCCCTCGGGACCGGGTCGGTAAGCTTTAGCACCGGTTAGACGTAAAGGCGGGCTGATTCAGCCCGCCTTTTCTTTGGTCGCGTGACGGATTACGCCGGCTGCTGCTGCGTCATGCAGTGCATCGCACCGAGCCCCCAAATTAAATCGCCCGAGTAGATCGGAATGATCTCGCGAGCAGGGAAGAGTTCGGCAAGAATGTTCAACGCAATCCGGTCGTTGGGACGATTGAATATGGGCGCCAGGACAACTTCGTTGGCGATGTAGAAATTGGCGTAGCTCGCGGGCAAGCGACGGCGTTCAAAGATCACCGGCTGCGGCATGGGTATTTCCACGACTGTGAATTGTTTGCCATCCTGATCCCGGGCAGCCTGCAACCGTCTCAGATTCGCGTGCAAAGGCGCGTGGTTCTCGTCCTTCGCATTCGGTTCGACCATCGTAAGGATGGTATTCCTCGATGCGAACCGGGCCAGATCATCGACATGACCGTGCGTGTCGTCACCGATAATGCCACGCCCAAGCCAAATCGTGTTCGGCGCGCCAAGGTAATCCGCAAATGCTTTCTCGTAGTGAACGCGGCCCATGTGTGGATTGCGCTCCTGCTCTTTGCTGAGCAGGCACTCCTCGGTCGTGAGGATCGTCCCCGCACCGTTCACGTCGATCGAACCACCCTCGAGCACCATGTGCTTACCAAGCGCCTCCGCGCGAACTTCGCGGGTTCGGGCGGCTTTCGCCATCAGGCTACCGATTTTCTCGTCGTGACGCCAGTTGGAGTACTTGGCCCAGGCATTGAAACGGAACTTTACAGCGAGGGTCTCATCAGTAAGTGAGTTCTCGTGACCTCGTCGCTTGAGGAAGATGCATCCCGAATCACGCAACCAGATGCGATTCGTAGGCCAGCGATGAAAGCGGAGATTGGCCGAGAGCGCGTCAGCACGCTGCAGGATCTGGCGTGCCTTTCGCTCGGCTGCGGCATCATTGATGACAACCTCGACGCGCTCGTGCTTTGCGAGATTGCGTATGATCTCGGCGAACACCCAGGGGATTGGCTCGAACTTTCCGGGCCAGTCTCCGTGATAGTGAGGCCATGCCAGCCAGGTGGCGGCATGCGGCTCCCACTCGGCAGGCATGCGGTAAGCAGCGTTGCCGGGAACTGTGGCCAGGAGTGTCGTGGATCTACTTCTTCGTTCTGTAGATGGCGACATAACATTCCAGAGTCTTGATTCTGCTTGGAGGCGAAGACTTGAAAGCTTCGGTCAGGAGATAGGTCCCACCCAGTTCTTGCAATGTTGCTTGAGACACTAGCGTGGGCGAACTTTCATCGCAGGAATGGTCTCGAAATACTTCCAGGGTCACCGGTGCCGTGCCATCAAAATATTTCTGCTCGATCTGAGTTGTACCGAAACTCGAGGAGACAACCTTCACAAACTTACGCTTCTGGCCGGGGGTTTCCAGAATAATCGCTTCCTCGTTCTGTACGCCAGAGGCTGCTTTAGACGAATGCCGCATCAGATCATAAGCAACGATCTTGCCGGAGATTTTTGTTGTCTTGCCGAAACAGACCGACCCGCATAGCACGATGGAAGCGAGCGACAGCAGTGCTTGTTTTCTTCGTGCCAAATAGAATCCTTAGTCGAGCAAGCGGCTGGTGATCGGTGCATAGCTATCGATACGCCGGTCGCGCAGAAACGGCCAGTTCCGACGGATCTCTTCCATGGCCTTGAGATCTACGTCGCCGATCAGAATGTCTTCATGATCATGCGAAGCTTCGGCGAGCACACGCCCGAACGGATCGCAAAAGAACGATCCGCCCCAGAACTCCAGGCCCTGCCCGGGTGCGGAATTCCCGCGAATGTTGCCGGTTTCAAAACCAACGCGATTCACGACGGCCACATACACACCATTAGCAATAGCATGGGCGCGCTGAATCGTGCGCCAGGCATCGTGCTGCGCGACACCGAACTCAGCCTTCTCCGCCGGATGCCATCCGATAGCGGTTGGATAGAACAGAATATTTGCACCTTGCAACGCGGTGAGCCTCGCCCCCTCCGGATACCACTGGTCCCAGCAGACAAGAGTGCCGAGGCGCCCGGCACTGGTGTCGAGAGCGCGATATCCCAGATCTCCTGGCGTGAAATAAAACTTCTCGTAATAGAGGGGATCGTCAGGAATGTGCATCTTGCGATAGAGCCCGCGCAGCGATCCGTCGCGGTCGAAGATCGCTGCCGTGTTGTGATACACGCCCAGCGCTCGCTTCTCGAAAAGCGACGCGATCACGACGACGCCATTGTTGCGTGCCGCCGCGGCAAGTTTCTCAGTACTTGGTCCGGGGATTGGCTCGGCCAAATCGAACAACGCGTGATCTTCTCGTTGACAGAAATATTGCGTCTGGAAAAGCTCGGGGAGGCAGACGACCTGCGCGCCTTTTCCTGCCGCGTCAGCGATGCGCGCCAAAGCCTTTTCGAGATTCTGTTCCGGTTCCGGCCCGCACGACATCTGCACCAGAGCCACACGGTATTTCTCAGGGGGCACGCGTTCACTCCTCCGCGATTCAATATAGCATTCAGCGCGGACTCGAATTGGTGGATGCCAAATGGAATTTCAGGGCCGGTGCTGATTGAAGATGCCTGCCAAGCGCGGATTGCTTCCCACGATTTCTTCCAGCCGCCGCACGGTGTCCGTCGAAGGACCGGACCGCAAGATCGCCTCAATGGCACCCTCAGTCTGCAGAGATTCCGTGCGCACCTGCTCGAGAAGAAATTCGAGCGCTGCCTCGTGGCGGCAAAGCGCAATCGCAGAAAGCAGAACGGAGCGCCACCATGGATCCCTGGCGTCGAGAAGATGTTGCTTCAAACACTCGAATCCCTCAATCGAATGAGTGCCTGCAATGGCCAAGGCAGCCTCACCGGCCGGATCGTCCGCGCTCGTAAGAAACTTACTGACCCACGGGATAGCACGTACCCCATCAACGCTCAGAACGCCGCTGTAGCAAGCCCCCACAACTTCAGGCTCGTCATTCCCCAAAACCGCGCGCGCACGCAGCAGCAACACCGCCGAAGGAGATGCGAGCTGAGCCACCGCGCGCAGCACCTCAACGCGCACCATCTTGTCCTTGTCGGCGAAAAGGTCGACCAGGTACCCAAGAAGGTCGGATTCTGACAGGCGGCGGCACTGCACCAGCGCGAGCGCACAGGTGGCGCGCAAGGTACCAGCGGTATCGGAGCGCCCTCCCCAGACCGGCTCCAACTGGATGTGCCGCATCCCACGCAGGAATGTATCCGCATCCTGATGTTCAAAACCAGCCAGTGCGCGGCTGAGGGCATTCTTCGCCCAACACTGCGGGTCGTTCTTTTCTGGATTTTCAAAAAATCGTTCAAACGCCGCCAGCAGATCCGGAGTCAGTTGCTCCAGGCGGGATTCGCGCGCCAAATCAGCCGCCTTAGCGACGACGAAGTTATTGCGGTTCGCAAGTGCCTTTCGCAGCGGCTCGATACGGTCCTCTTGGGGCAGCTGACGCAAGGCATCGAGCGCGGCAATCTGCTCGTCGAATTTGCGCTTGGCGGGCAAGACTTTGCTAATCGTCCTCCGTCTGGAATCTCAAAACGCTGGGCGCGTGAACGTCCGACGCCGGGCGCAATATCGTGGCTCGCGTTTCCTCGCACTTGCCATCGGTTCACATTCTTCCTGTAAAGTATTCAGTCGGAAGGAATCATGTCCGGCTTGGAGGCTTGGGGTGAAACAAGGCAATCATAGCAATTCACATCAGGGGAATAATCCAGGGAATGGTGGAGAAGGCAAAGACCGTCATCTGCGCAATCCCATTGAGGATCGGCTGATCCCGCTTGAACCCCTCGACCTCGGCAAAGTTGCCTCTATCGACGGACTGGTACGCGCAATGGCAAAGACTGCGTTTACCGGCCGTCAACTCGGCGAAGCTGCTGACGTCCTTGAGGCGATGGCCCTCGATGAGGATGCGTTTGTCGTGATGACCCTCGCCGGGGCGATGACGGTCGCTAAGCAGGGCCTGATTATCACCGAACTGATCGACCGTGGCATCGTCAACGCTATTGTCTCCACGGGCGCGCTGATGGCCCACGGGTTGGTCGAGGCTACCGGACACGCACACTTCCGTGCCAATCCAGAGGTTTCCGACGAAGAGCTATACGAGCAGGGTTACAACCGCGTTTACGACACTCTGGAGCCCGAACAGAACCTCGATGACGTAGAGGAGGTTATGTCCGCCGTGCTCGAGGCTTGGGATCACAACGAGGTCATGTGCTCGTACAAGTTGAACCATGCCATCGGCGCGCATCTCTCAGAACACGCTCACGGACAGCGCGGGATCCTGAAATCAGCGTACGAAAAGGGAGTGCCTGTGTTCGTGCCCGCATTCAGCGATTCGGAACTTGGCCTTGACACTGCGCTCAACAATCGTTTGCGCGAATCCACCGGCCGCCATAAGATCCGCTTCGATCCCTTCGAAGACCTGGAGCACTTCGCCGCCACGCTGCTTCGCCAGAAGAAGCTCGGCATCTTCACCATTGGTGGAGGCGTGCCGCGCAACTGGTCGCAGCAATTCGGTCCCTTTATCGAACTGAGGCACCGCCGCCTCGGTGAGAATGTTCCCCTGAAGCGATATCACTATGGACTCAGAATCTGCCCAGAGCCGGTTTACTGGGGAGGACTCTCCGGCAGCCCGTATAGCGAGGCAATCTCCTGGGGCAAATTCGTTCCACCATCGGAGGGCGGTAAATTTGGAGAGGTGTTCATCGATGCCACCGTGGGTCTGCCGATCCTGGTAGCGGCTGTTATTGAACGCCTCGAAAAAGGGAAGAAGGGAAACACCCGAAAGGGGGCGAAGGCTACCGCCAAGAAATAAGGAATTTACCAGCTACGCGGACGATTCGCAGCCGGACGCCGGCTCGACCACTTCGTGGGTTGCGCTCTCGGAAGCCTCTTGTGAGCCACCGCGCATTCTTCTATAAAGGCGAGCAACTACATTGTTCCCAAGAACTTCGGATTCAGCCTGGAACCAATCCTGCAACTCTTGCCCTTCGACATGGCCGCGGGACTCGTAGAGTTGCTGGGCACGAGAGCGCACCCTGCGCTCGACAGCCTGCACCATCAGCGCCTTTTGCTTCTTTCTACGTGTCTCGATGTCCATTGGAAGTCCCTGCCTACCCAGATCTTTCGACCCACTCCTATGATAACCCAGGAGGGTTAACGGAAGATTACATTGGGCTAATCGGGAAGGTTACCAAAGTGTTAAGACTCCCACGCATCGGCTACGTGTAAGTAGCTAGCAAAACCAAGAGCTTAGGGTGGAGAGAGCGAATAGGTGGGGGAAGCCTCCCTGATGTACTAATGCGGTGCAGAGGCTTCCTCACTCCTTGTAACTAGCGCAGCGCCAATTGTTCAGTTTCTCGCTGGACCCGGCAGCGATTTCAGGAACTCCACCAGATCCGCCTTGTCCTGATCGGCGAGCCCTAAGCTGAAGCAGCCGTCATAGTGATTCACGACGTCACGCAAGGTGCTAAAGCGGCCGTCGTGATAGAAGCCGCCCTTTGTGTGTGTCCAGAGTCCATCCAGAGGCGATGTACGGTATCGCCGGTCGGGCGAGCGATCCGCCTGGAAGCTATCCACGCAAACCTCGCTGGGCGTGTGCAGGTTCCATCCAGGTTCGGTATAGAGCGGCGGGACATGGCACGTGGCACACTTCGCTGTCCCGTTGAAGACCTTTTGCCCACGTTTGGCTGCGTCGGAGTCGAAGCTCCCCGCAGGTGCACCGGGGGCGGGAAGCCCGAGCTGGTAGAAATGCAAAGCTGCCAGTTTTGGAGTGATCAAGTCCGTCGAGTTGGTGACGTGTCCGAACCCGGCCTTTGCGGCGACAGGGAATTGGTCGGCGTTGTCCAGCCTCGGATCGTAGAAGTTTCCCTTGCCGTGCATCTCCAGATTGGCCACGAATGCGTTCCAGTATGTGACCGAGCCCCAGCCAGTCCATGTATGCAGATTTACTCCCGCGAGTCCAAAAGCTGGAGGAATCAGCACGGCGGAGGTCTTGCCGTCAGGGCGAAATGCCTTGCCATCAAGGGCGAGTTCGGCGTCGAAGTGTCCCGGCCCCCAGCTTTGGAGAACAGCCCGAACCGTGGCCTGGTCAACTCCGAGCAGGTCCGCAAAGGGCTTCAGGTTCGGTGACAGCGACACGATCTCTCCGACGTTCAGGTCACGATTGGCCCAGCCATCCAGCCGATGCCCGATGCCTGGAGCAACCGAATTGTCGACAGTCGAATGACATAGCGCACACTGGATTCCCATGGATTTCAGCGAGCCATCAGGCTTGAAGAACCCGGTGACCCCTAGGACAGAATTCAGCTTCAGCAGTGCCAAGGTGACGGCAGGATCGTTGAGATCAACTTTGCCATTTTTGATGTCCTGTACCAGCGATGGAGGAAGCGCATCCACATCGACCTTCAGACCGACGGCCAGAGCGGTGTTCGGACTGACTCCGGGGCCTACTCCTCCGAACTTGCTTCCTTCAATCGCCTGATGGAGCTTCAGGGCGTCTCCCCAGAATGCTTGGTCGCCAAAGGTATCGAACCGAAATATATGTCGGCCTTCAGCGAATTTCTTGGCCGCATCCTCCGCCACCGTTTGACCTGTTGATTGATGCGTAGCGGCGCGCACAGCCTTGAACCCGGGAACAAGGAATACTCCGGCCCCGGCGCAGGCCAACACGAGCATGATCCCGATCTTGCGAAAATTCACGATGCACCTCCTGGCTGGACGACTGGCTCATCTTCAGCGACGGCACTTGCGTCTCTCCTCCTGAGCGCAACGGAGAGGTGCGGTTACACCTCCGGGGTACAGATTTCGTAAAAAATTTGTAAAAAGTCGCGGGGCGCAAAAATATGTAACCTTTTCGCGAACTGCTGACTCCATGCTTTGGGGGAATTCCTAAATGGCCAGCGTAAGTTTGCTGGAACAAGCGAGGAACGAGGAGTGGAGCGACGAGCAGGTCGTCACCCGAGTATTATCCGGGGACACCGCGCTCTATGAGCTCCTGATGCGGCGCCACAATCAACGGGTGTATCGCATTGCGCGAGCCATTCTGCGCGACGACGGCGAAGCCGAAGACGTCATGCAGGACGCTTACGTTCGCGCCTATCAGAACCTCGCCAGCTTCGAAGGACGCGCCAAGTTCGTCACATGGTTGACTCGCATTGCTGTACATGAAGCATTGTCCCGGGTCCGCAAGCGTTCTCGATTCCAGTCGCTGGATCCCCCTCACGAATCACAGGGGGATGTTATGAACAGCGCCGTATCTGCCGCACGCAGTCCTGAGCAGCAAACCTATGATCGAGAGCTTTCCGGGGTCCTCGAGAAAGCGGTTCTGTCGCTTTCCGACGAGCACCGCCTCGTTTTCATGTTGCGCGATGTCGAGGGCATGAGTACCGAAGAGACAGCAGAGTGCCTCAGCCTGACGCAGGAGAATGTCAAAGTACGGTTGCACCGCGCCCATGCCAAACTTCGGAAGCAGCTCTACAACGCTCTCGGCGATGCGGCTTCCCATTGCTTTCAGTTTCACGCGGTGCGTTGCGATCACGTGGTAAGCGGGGTCTTTCGGAAGCTCGGCTGCAATCAAAGCCCAATTTAGCTGGTCGGCAAGGGTCTCTGGTTAAGGTCTCAGAGATCGGACTGCTCGTTCTCTTGGTCGCGCTTCTTGCCATATCGCACGGCGAATCCCACTCCCGCCGTCATGATTCCCAGCGGGGGCACCAGCATCACGAGAATCGCTCGGTTGATCGCTCGCTGACCTTCTTTCGGCGTGGCCTTCGCGTTGGCGCGGCACATGGCGCAACTCTGGGCGAATGCCGGGGAAGCCGCGACGAACAGTAGCAAAGCCAGCGCCAATTTCTGCAGGAATTTCACAGCCTCACTTCACTCCAAGCGTTGTAATCCGTCCCGCATCGGGGAAGAAAAAGAAATACATGATGATGAAGCATGCGACTACGGAGAGCGTGATCATCCAGCGCATCAGCGCCGTCTCAAACTTCAAATGCATGAAGTAGCCGATGATCAGAGCAGACTTTATCACCGACAGGATCATCAGGATCTCGAGCATCCGGACGGCTTCAAACACTTGCTTGTAAGCCAGCACTACTTCGACGGCCGTGAGAATTAAGAGCGCTCCCCAGACCCAGAAATACTGCCCTTTGCTCGAATCGTGTGTCGCCGCGACATCGTGCATATCAGGTTCCTTTATGCCGTTTGTAATCAATGCCCTTACTACGAAATCTTCGTCGACATCAAATACACGAGTGGGAAGATAAACATCCACACCAGATCGACAAAGTGCCAGTACAAGCCGGAGACTTCAACGTCGTGCGCGTCATAGTCTTTAGGCTTCAGGAAAATAATTACGGCCGCTACGATCAAGGCAATCAGCAGCGCGTGGATGCCATAGTGAAAGACGTTATCCGTCGGAATAAGCAGCCAGCCCGCCAGCCAGAGCGCAGCCAGAATCGGAAGGAACAGTTTTCGCAGCGCCACCACTCCGAGATAGATCACGCCGATGGTGACGTGCAACATGTGCATGGCCGTGAGTCCGAAGAATGTGGCCGGAAATTGCGGGGCGGCCTTTGACACATCTGCCAGTTCGCCCGCCACGGCAGTCGCGGGTTTCGGAAACCCTGGAAGGGTCAGCCCCTCGGCAATCAGCTTGGTCCACTCCATGCCGTGCAGAACGATGAACGCCGTACCGAAAACCATTGTCGCGAGCAACCAGTTGCGCGTCCACGCGCGGTCGCCCCGTTGCGCGGCGAACACTCCGAGTACCATGGTCAGTGAACTCGACAGCAGGCACGCTGTCATGATGGTTGCGTTCGTGATGCTGGCAACGTGAAACGGTGTCGGCCACGGAGTTGTGTAGATGCGGTTGTAACTGAAGGCGAATAGGAGTGCCCCGAAGGTCAGCGAGTCGGAGGCGAGGAAGAGCCACATCCCCACCTTTTTCGAATAGGCTCCAAACAGCGGAGCTTCGTACTCTCCGGGCGCTGCATGTCCGGCAGCAGGCATTCCATGTTGGACAGCATCGTGCGACAGGATGGTAACTTCCGCCATTCCGCGAGTCCCCCTAGAACAGTGGTCGTGATGAGTGATCGTGGTCAGCGAACCCAGGATAATGGTAAGCGCAACCGAGTAGTAAGGCTGGCCACTAGCCACTGATCCCTGACCGCTATTTTGCGAAACCCAGCAACGCGAAAATATAAATCCAAAGCACTGCCATGAAGTGCCAGTACCAGGCCGTAATGTCCACTACAATCCGGCGTGACTCGAACGGCTTGTGCAGCAGGGAAGAACTAGCCGCCCAGGAAAGCGCAATCAGACCCCCGCCGAGGTGCACCGCGTGCGCAATCGTCAACAGGAACGCGAACGAACTACTCGGATTCGTATTGATGTAGAAACCCGCATTGTTTAGCTGTCCCCACGCCATCCACTGCCCGAGCAGAAAACAGAAGCCCAGCAGTACCGTGAATCCTAACCAGGGAAATTCCTTTTCATCCTGCAAAGAAATTCCCGGGATCGACCGTACTGGCGCTAGAGCCGCCTGCGTGGCTGCCTGCCGCCTCGCGAGTTCCATAGCCACGCTGCTGATGAGCAGGATCGCAGTGTTGATTGCTAACAAGCCCCATGGCAGATCGATGCTGCCCCAATCTCTGACATAGCTATTCGAATTGCCTTCGAATGTCGGCAATCCGCGTCGGAAAATGTAAGCGCTGGTCAGCGAGATAAACAGCATGCAGACCGTGACGATTGCGCAGATCAATCCCAGTCGCGCGCGCCGAAGACGTGCTCCGTAATCGGGAATGTCGCCGCCGCGTCCATCTCCGCCTCCGCCGTGCCCCGGCGGGTCCGGAGGTTTGTGTCCAATGTCGTCAATTCTCGTGCTAGGGGTATACGTCGCCATAACAACTTAGTTGCCGGAATTCTTACGCCGGGTGCTCCATTTCTCGCGCGCATTCTGCGAGAAATTCATTTGCCGCCGAATGGTGCCGCACTGAATCCAGGGCGGTTACAGCGATTACCCACATGAGGTCGCGGCCCTAATGTGCCGTGCCCACAGCCGGGTCCGTTTGCATCGTGTAATCCTTGGGCGCATTCGGGACTCCGTATTCGTAGGGCCCGTTATTTACAACCGGAGTTATGCCTCCGAAATTATCGTGGGGCGGCGGAGTTGCCGTGGTCCACTCCAGTGTCGTCGCCTCCCACGGATTGTCACTCGCCTTCGGTCCTTTGAACATGCTCCAGAACAGATTGATGACAAAGATGAACTGCGCCGCGATTGTGACGAATGCGGCATAGGTCATAAATGTCTGCAGGGGAAGCAGCTTGGCTTGATATGCAACTTCCGTAAACTGCGAATACCGGCGTGTCTGTCCGGCCATGCCGAGGTAATGCATGGGCATGAAGATCGCGTAGGTCCCGGCCAAGGTGATGAAGAAGTGCAGCTTTCCGAGTCCTTCGTTCATCATTCGTCCAAACATCTTCGGGAACCAGTAGTGGGTAGCCGCAAAGATTCCAAAAATCGCGGCTACACCCATGATCAGATGGAAATGGCCTACGACGAAGTACGTGTCATGCAGTTGAATGTCGAGCACCGGTTGGGCCAGGAAGGGCCCGCTCAGGCCGCCCGACACAAACAAGGACACGAAGCCGATGGCGAACAGCATCGGCGTATGAAAGCGTATGTGCCCCTTCCACATGGTCCCCAGCCAATTGAATGTCTTGATGGCCGAGGGAACGCCGATACACATGGTGAGCAGTGAGAAGGCGAAGGCCGAATACGGGCTCATTCCGCTCATGAACATGTGATGGCCCCAGACCATGAAACCGAAGAATCCGATCGCGAGCATCGCGTAGACCATTGCCTTGTACCCAAAGATCGGTTTGCGCGAGAACGTCGACAGAACCTGCGATGCGACCCCCATGCCTGGGAGGATCGCGATGTACACCTCCGGATGTCCGAAAAACCAGAACAGATGTTGCCATAGCAACGGCGATCCACCCTTGTGTCCGATGATCTGGCCGTTGACTACAACTAGCGGCACGAAAAAGCTGGTGCCGAGGTTGCGATCCAGCAACAGCAGAATGCCGGCCGAAAGCAGCACGCCGAAGGCAAGCAAGCCGAGGATGGCCGTAATGAACCATGACCAGACAGTCAGCGGCATGCGCATCAGAGTCATGCCCTTCGCCCGCAGATCCAATGTCGTGGTGATAAAGTTCAGCGCACCCATCAGGGAGGCTACGCAAAAAATCGCAATGCTAGTGACCCAGAGGTCCGCGCCCAGCCCTTCACCGGGCCCGGCCGACTGAATCGCGCTGAGCGGCGGATATCCCGTCCAGCCATGCAGGGGAGCACCGCCTGTGACAAAGAACGCCGCCAAAATTGTGATGAAGCCCACGAACGTCGTCCAGAACGACAACATGTTGAGGACCGGGAAGGCCATGTCAGGCGCGCCGATCTGTATTGGCAGAAAGTAGTTGCCGAACCCGCCCTGGGGCGCGGTCGTGAGCACGAAGAACACCATGATCGTGCCGTGCATCGTGAGCAGGCTGAGATAGGTTTCCGGCTTGATCTCGCCAACCAGGGGCAGCGTCGCCTGCGGCCAGATCATGTGAATTCGCATCAGCAGCGACAGAAACATCCCGACGAACACGGCTGTGAGTGCGAGAAAGAAGTACTGGAGCCCGATAACCTTGTGATCGAGGCTGAAGATGTATTTCCGAATGAACCCCTGAGGGGCGTGCGAATGGAGTGTAGCCGCAGTCGCCATTATTGTTTCTCCGCCTCCCGCGCCGCCAGCCACTTGTCAAAATCGTCCTGGCTGACAACATGGACCATGCCGTGCATCTTGTAATGTCCAAGCCCGCAAAGCTCGGCGCAGGCAATCTCGTACTCGCCGACCTGCGTGGGCTTGAAGTGCATGTGGATGTTTAACCCGGGCACGGCATCTTGCTTAAAGCGCAGCGCGGGTACGAACAGATCGTGGATCACATCGACTGACCGCAAGCTGAGATCCACGTCGCGATTGACCGGAAGATACATCGTGCCGGTCACAACGTCGTCTTTTGCCGATGGATCGGTCGTATCGAGTCCTACGGCCGCCTCTCCGCCCGCCGAAGGATCCATAAGGCTCGCCTTCGTCTTGGCATATGTGCTATCGGCGCCCGGATACCGGAAGTACCAGGCAAACTGCATACCCGTCGCTTCGACCTGCACGGCACCTGTTTCGGCAGCGTCGAACCGTTGACTTGCCCAGACGCTGCTTCCCATCAGGTTCAGGCCAACGAACAGGAGGGTCGTCAGCGCGGTCCAAAGGATCTCTAGTTTCGTGTTCCCGTGCGAGTAACTGACCGGCGGAGATGACGGCGTCTGCCGGTATCGCCAGACGATGTATCCGAGCGACAACTGAGCCGCCACGAACACGATCCCCATAAGGATGAACGTGAGCTTGAATTGACCGTCAATCCAACCTGCGGCGGCAGAGGCGCCCACCGGTAACCACCAGGTTTTGGCGACGAAAAAGTACGTGCTGACCAGAGTGATCAGCCAGATTAGTGCCAATAGCGCGAGGCCCATTCCCCAAGTACCCCCAGGGCAACGAAGGATTTCCCCACGGCGATTGTCGCATCCCACATTGCGGCAATGTCGGCGGCGAGTGTACCACAGGCTTACGCGCCCAATGCAAGCGACTTATTGAAGAAATTGCGACCGATGATCGGTTTGCTGGATCACTCCACTGGCGGACCTGCCGTACCTGAGGCAAAACGCAACGAATGACCTCAGGAAGGAAGGAGATTGTGTCGAGAACCCAAAGTAGTCGGATGATGATCCTGATCGCCGGTCCCTATCGCTCGGGCACCAACGACGACCCGGTCTTAATCCAGCAGAATGTTCACGAGATGGAGTCCTACGCCCTGCCCATCTTTCGTGCCGGACATATTCCCATCCTTGGCGAATGGCTGGCGCTACCGCTCGTGCATCTGGCTGGGTCAAAGCAGATCGGAGACAAAGGTTTTGCCGAAATCTTCCACCCGATCGCGACGCGTCTTCTGGAGAAGTGTGATGCGGTGTTGCGAGTGGGGGGCGCCTCCGTGGGAGCGGACGAAATGGTGCGCATCGGCCGTGAATTTGGATTGAAAATCTACACCAGTCCGGCAGAAATCCCCAATGCAAAGTCCTGAAGGCGTGCTCGCTGTCTTCTGCGGCAGTTGAGAGCTTCTTGCTAATCCGCGCAACATGAGTGAATCCGGCGAGAGGAACTTACTTCTCCGACCACTCTGGCACTCGTCCTGGAGTCCAAGGCGCCCCGGCCGACTCCATGTCTTTCTCCAGCTTCGAAAGATCAACTTCGACCAGAGCGCGCAATTTCGCCAGCGCATCTGTGAACTCGGCTGCGCCAATGTTGTACGAATCGATATTGGACTGCGTCGGCTTCGCGAGCGAGAAACGCTCCCCTTCCATAATGGAATTCACGCGATCATGAATGGACGAAGGGACTGGTTCATTACGGCGGGCAATCTCCACGTCTCCGCGCAAGGCACGAAGGATCTCGCGGTTGCGTTGCTCGATGCTGTCGGCCACAGGTGAGAGTTGCTTTTCTGCTGCCGGAGTGTAGCGCAGTGCGTCACGGATCTGCTTCAGGCGTGATTCGACGTCGTCCGCCGTATGCTGCGCACCCGAAACCGCTCGGTAAAGGCGCGAGACTTTCCGCAGAAACTCTTCCTGCGCCCTGCGATCCTCAGCCGCCATCGTACTCGCGCCGATGCTCGTAACCTTGAACGACTGCGGAACTCCGACTTCGGTCACATTGCCGTCGATCTTCTCAAACATGCGCACGGAGTAGTTTCCGGCAAGCACCAGCGGGCCAAGATCGGCAGCGTCTGGAAAATTCTCTCCCGTGTCATCGTCGGTGTGGCTCACCTGAGGTGCGGGATAACGCAGGTCCCAGGCGATCCGCTGAAAGCCCTCATCCACGCTGCCGTCCACGCGACGGACTGGCGTGCCGCTCTCGTCGTACACGACGAAATACACTTCCGGCTTGGCTTCCTGCGCTTCGGCCCGCAGTTCGTCCTGTGAAGGGTAGGGAAGGGCCTGATTCTTCTTTGCGGCTTCTTTTTCCGCGTCTTGCCGCTTTTCCTTTTTCGTCTTGATCTTTTCCTTCATGTACGCCGTGAACACCGCACCATAGGGCGGGTTCTCGGCCGAGAAGTAGGAATCGCCCTGAAAGCCTTTCTTGGGACCGCCCAGTGGATGGCGCTCGACATACAGGAGCGCGGACTTCACTGGGTACAGAGCCGCAGCCTGCTGAGTCGAATCGACGTTCATCTGCCGCAGCGGCGTGATGTCGTCAAGCACCCAGAATCCACGGCCGAACGTAGCAACGACCAGATCTCCCTCGCGCGGATGGATCACCATGTCGCGCACAGCGATGGTCGGCAGTCCACCCTTGAGTTGAACCCAATGCGTGCCACCATCAAGTGTGAAGAAGGCTCCGAATTCCGTGCCCACAAAAAGCAGATTCGCATTCGCCGGATCTTCGGCAAACGCCAGCACCGGTCCGTTCTCGGGCAAATTGCCGGTGATCGAGACCCAGTTCTTACCAGCGTCGGTGGACTTCAGCAGATACGGTTTGAAGTCTTCGTTTTTGTGATTATCAAATGCGGCATACACGGTGTTGGTGTCGTGGTTCGAGGCCGCAAGTCGGCTCACATAGGTCATGTCCGGCACGCCGGGAAACTTGTCATACTTCGTCCAGCGGCCACCGGAGTCATTAGTCGCTTGGATCAGGCCGTCGTCGGTCCCCACATAGATCAGCCCTTCTTTCTTCGGAGACTCAGACAGCGCCACGATATTTCCATAGAAGGAAGTCGAAGCGCTTTTGGAAACCGCATCCGGACCCCAGATCTTGCCCATCACGGGTAGCTTGTTGCGGTCAATCTGCCGCGTGAGATCGCCGGAGATTAATCTCCATGTATCTCCACGGTCATCGGAGCGGAACAGCTTGTTGGCTGCGAAATACAGGCGCGTATGCGAATGCGGGCTGATGATTACGGGAGAATCCCAGTTCCAGCGCAGTGGAAGCTCGCCTTTTCCCTCCTGTGGCTGTAACACTAGTTCCTGGCCAGTGGGTTTGTCGTAGCGAATGAGCACGCCATATTGCGACTCGGAGTAAATGGTATTCGGATCCACGGGATCCACCTGTGACCTGAAGCCGTCGCCACCCGTCGTGACAAACCAGTCGGCATTCACGATTCCGTTTACGTCGCGAGTGCGCGAGGGCCCACACCATGAGAAGTAATCCTGGGTTCCGCCGCAGACATTGTAAAAGGGAGCGGCATTGTCGACGGCGACGTCATAGAACTGCATGGTGGGCAAGTTTGCCTTGAACTGCCACGACTTTGCGTCATCCCACGTCTCGTACATGCCGCCATCCGAGCCGAGCAGCCAGTGCTTGGTGTCGTCCGGATCGATCCACATGGCGTGGTTGTCGCCGTGATGATTCACTTCGTTGACCTTGTGCAAGGTCTTGCCCCCGTCGGTGGACTCGCGCAATTCGACGTTCATGACGAAGATACGATCCACGTTCTTTGGATCAGGAATGATGCGAGCGTAGTACATGGCGCCCACATCGAACTCGTTGCGGCGCTCCCAGTTTGCCCCGCGGTCGCTCGACCGGAAGATGCCACCCTTGCCATCGGCGGCCTCCACTGCAGCATAGATAACATTGGGGTCTGCCGGAGAAATCGCCAGCCCGATTCGTCCCATGTCGACAGTCGGCAACCCCGATTTCAGTTTGTTCCAAGTCGCGCCTGCATCGGTGGATTTGTAGATCGCGCTCTCTGGACCTCCATCGATCAACGTGAACACATGGCGACGTCTCTGATATGCGGATGCATACACGATGTCGGGATTCGAGGGATCGATGACGACATCGTTCAGGCCCGTGTTCTCGCTGATCGTGAGCACGGCTTTCCAGGTCTTGCCGCCATCGGTCGTCTTGTAGAGCCCGCGGTCACCGCCCGGGCCCCACAGCGGGCCTTCCGCCGCCACGTAGACAACCTTTGAATCCCGCGGGTCCACAACCACGCGTCCAATATGCTCCGACTTTTTCAGGCCGAGGTTCTGCCAATTCTTGCCACCATCATCCGAGCGATAGATCCCGTCCCCGTAAGAAACGCTGCGCTGCGAATTGCTCTCGCCAGAGCCGACCCACACGGTAGAGGAATCCCTCGGATCTAGCTCGACCCACCCGATCGAATACGATCCCTGCCCGTCAAACAGCGGAGTCCATGTCGTGCCGTCATTGACGGTCTTCCACACTCCGCCGGAGGCCACGCCGACATAGAACTCGGATTTTTTCTTAGGATTTACGGCGATCGACATCACTCGGCCTGACTCGACTCCCGGGCCAATAGAGCGAAATTTCAGCCCGGAAAACGTCTCGGCAGTCATCCCGCCTGTTTTTCCTTCTTCCTTCTTGGGTTCCCCTGTCGCCTCCTGCTTCGCCTGCTCCTTCTTTTGCGCTTTCTTGGCCGATTGCGCGGCAGCGGCGACGGCCTGCTTCTTGTCGGCATCTTTGTCCTGCGAAGATTTTTGTTCGGGTGAACTCTGCGCGAAAAGCGGTAAGGGAAGAAGCATGAGAGAGACTACGAAGGCGGCAGCTGATTTCATCGATAGCTCCAGTCCGAATAAAGCTCTGCGATCCTGAACGCGCATACGATTGCACGAAACCGATATGTATACAGGATTGTCATCCGCGACGGAAGTTTCGGAGAACAGCTCCTTGCTGTTCCGCATTGATCCGCGTGTAGCCGTGGCAAAAAAGTTCGAGCGGTATTCCGCTACAATCCCCACCATGACCGGTAAGCCGCACGGCCACGAAACCAAAGATCTGAAGCTTCCCCGCAATACCTGTTTCGTCTGCGGCCCTGACAATCCCGAAGGCATGCACCTGGTATTTACGCTCGACGAGGAGCGCAACACGTTCGTCTGCCACTTCAGTCTTGGCGATCGCTACACCGGACCTCCCGGACACTGCCACGGAGGCATCATCGCCAGCATCCTTGATGACGCGATGGGCAAGGTCAACAAACTCCGCCATGTCGTCGCGCTGACGAAAGAAATGACAGTCGAATACCTGAAACCTGTCCCGCTGCACAAATTTCTGCGAGTCGAAAGCAAAGAGGTTGCGGTCCACGGACGCCAGCATGTCAACATGGCCGAAATCATGAACGAAGCGGGCGAGGTGCTGGCCCGCAGCAAGGGAATTTTCGTTGCGATCGATCCCGAGAAGATGTTTGGCAAGTTCGTTGAGAGATAACAAGTGTAAGACTGGCCTACCCGCAACAGAACCGCAAGGATACGATTCAGGCGCGAGCCTTACGCGTGATTTTTGCTTTCTCAGTTTTGCCGTCGGTTCGCGCGACGACTAGAGTTTTGCCGTTCACCGTCACTTCGATCGGATCGCCCACGATGAAATCTGTGGCATGGAAACCACGTTTCAGCACGAAAGTTGGCACTGTATTCCAAGCCGTTTAAGGCGATGGTGAGGGTAAACATTGGCCAAGTTCCTTGGGTGACTATGGGATTTGGATATCCCGAGATACCGGTAACCTGTGGAGTACCGTGCTCCGAATATGGGGACACGTCCACTATCTTGCCGGTTTCGGCTGCTGCTAAACCCAGGAGCAAGAGAACGGCAAATACGAGCTTCACTTCTAACTCCAGATGGACCACGTCAGTTGAAAAACGACGTGCTTAGGGAGTTGCGACATTGAACGTAGTTCATTTCACTGCGTCTTCCAGCACTCTCCCCTGCCCTCGTTGTCACGAGGGAGAAGACGGGCCTGCAACGTCGCACTCGAAGGAATCCTGACACGCTTACTAAACCATTTCAGTGACTCTGCTCAAGATGCGTGCGGAAATCCATTACCGCCGAAGCCTTTTGGGCTTGGGCAGCTACTCTCGACCCTAATCAGTCGAGCGGTGTTAGGGGTACCGAAAATACGTCGGGAAGGTTAGAATTAACTGAAGCGTAACCCTAGACGTTAAGGCCGGGTTAGCTGAGAGCTGACGGCGGAAGCTGGCGGCCCATCCTTCGCGATCGCGAAAAGGTATCCACAAGGGTTAAAACCATGTCCCAAAATAACGGCAGCAATGCTACTTCTCTCCGCCTCAAGACCGGCCTGGCCGAAATGCTCAAGGGCGGTGTCATTATGGACGTCACCAACGCCGAGCAGGCCGTGATTGCCGAAAAAGCCGGCGCCGTCTCGGTAATGGCTCTCGAGCGCGTGCCGGCGCAGATCCGCGCCGAAGGCGGCGTGGCGCGCATGGCCTCGCCCAAAAAGATCCGGGAAATTATGGCCGCAGTGTCCATTCCTGTCATGGCCAAGTGCCGCATCGGACATTTCGCCGAGGCCCAGATCCTTCAGGAACTCGGCGTTGACTACATCGACGAATCCGAAGTGCTCACGCCGGCGGACGAAGCGCACCACGTGGACAAGCACGCCTTCAAGACGCCCTTCGTCTGCGGCGCTCGCAATCTCGGAGAAGCACTACGCCGCATCGCCGAGGGCGCAGCCATGATCCGCACCAAGGGCGAAGCCGGCACTGGAGACGTTGTTCATGCGGTAAAGCACATTCGCCAGATCGTTCAGGAGATGAAGATCCTCACCGTACTGAGCGAAGAAGAACTCTACGCCAAGGCAAAAGAGCACCAAGCTCCATACGAGCTCATCAAAATGGTCGCGAAGGCAGGGAAGCTGCCGGTGCCGAATTTTTCCGCTGGCGGAATCGCAACACCGGCTGATGCAAGCCTGGTCATGCAACTGGGTGCTGAAGCGGTCTTCGTGGGCAGCGGCATCTTTATGAAGAACTCGACCGAGTTCGCCGATCCGGAAGAGGCTGCGAAGCGCGCGAAAGCCATCGTTCTCGCGGCGACGCATTATCAGGATCCCAAAGTGTTACTTGAAGTCAGCGAAGATCTGCAGGGCGCCATGAAGGGCCTCGCAATTTCAGGGCTCGACGAAGCCCACATGCTGCAAACCCGCGGCTGGTAATCTCTAGATGCGGCGCGGGCACCGACCGCGCCGTTCCTGTTTAGAACATCTCCATGAATCAGGAGCCACCTCATGAAGCTAGGTTTTGCCCTGCCCAATGTCGGTCCTATCGCCACTCCTGAAGCGGTCACGCAGGTCGCACAACGCGCTGAGGCGCTTGGCTATCACAGCCTCTGGACGATCGAACGCCTCCTGTACCCCGTAGTGCCTCAGACTGCATATGCTGTAACAGCCGACGGAAGCTTGCCCGAGCCTTATAAGCATGTCCTGGATCCGCTGGACGCCCTCACATTCGCAGCCGCACAAACGAAGAAGATTACGTTGGGCACGAGCGTCCTCGACATGCCCTACTACAACCCGGTGCTCCTGGCGCGCCGCCTGAGTACCATTGATTTCCTATCCAACGGACGCCTGCGAGTAGGCCTGGGTCTCGGCTGGTCCAAGGACGAGATGGATGCGACCGGGGCTGAAATGAAAAATCGCGGCGCCAGAGCTGATGAATTCCTTCAAGTCCTCAAGGCGATATGGACCACGAATCCCGTCGAATATCAGGGAAGATTCTTCCGGATCCCCAAGTCCTACATCTATCCCAAACCCGTGCAGAAGCCGCATCCGCCGATCTACTTGGCGGCGTTCGCTCCGCCTGCCCTGAAACGCCTCGCGCAAATGGCGGATGGATGGAATCCTGTCGCGATCCCTGCCAGTGGCATGGCTCAGATGTTCAAAGCCATAAACCAAATGGCGCAGGATGCGGGTCGCGAGCCTGGCTCACTGGCCATGATCGTTCGCGCTAACCTTGAAGTTACGGATAACCCTCTGGGCAGCGAAAGAATGATCTTCACGGGCACGCTCGATCAAATAAGCGACGACGTCAAAGCCTGCGCAGAGATCGGGGCCAGCGAGGTGTTCTTCGATCCCACTTTCACGGCCGGAGGTCAATCGCTCGAGCGCTGGCTATCGTTGCTGGAACACTTCAAGGGAATGGTTTAATAATAGCTGGGGTGAACGGTGACATCCATGAAGGGTTGCTGCCGCTATTCCACCACTCGGACGAGAGATATCATTCGTTCTTCTTCCTGTCGGATTGCGTAGAGGCATAATAACCTTTCCTGGCGTACACCTTCAGTTTGTGTCCGTCCTTCTCGGCTTTCACTTCGATCGGCCGGTACTGGCCATCGCGCTGGAACGCGGCAGGCTTGTACGACACCATGTAGCGCGATCGAATCACCTGCTCAATTTGCGCAAGACTGCCGTTGAGCCAGCGAATCGAACCCGGCGCGAAAGCAGCACCGCCTGTGAGATCCGACAAGGCCTTGAGGGCGTGGTCCCCAATGGCCGCGGCCGCATCATTCGTGTCGTAGTCTCGCGTGCTTACGGTGTATACAACCACTTCCGCCCGCTGTGCCTGCTCAATCGCTTCTCTCAGCGAACTGGCGCTTGAATTATTCTCCCCGTCGCTGATGACCACCAGCACTCGCGCGACCGGTCTGCTCTCCTCGATATCCGACAGTTTCTCGGCGCCGAACTGTACCGCGTCCCACAACGCTGTCCCACCAGACGGTGCAAGAGAAAAGATCGCATTTTGCATCTGCGCGTGATCTGATGTGAAGTCCTGCACGAGTAAGACAGAATTGTTGACCGCTACCACGAATCCGAGGTCGTTGGTTCCCGTGAGCGTCTTGTTGAGGAAGTCGATTGCCGCTTTCTGTTCGAACGAGAACCGCCGGGATACAGAATCACTTGTATCGATAATCAGCCCAAGTCGCAGCGGCAGTTCGGCCTCGTTGTGAAATCCGAGAATCGCAGCAGGAGGCTTTTTATTGTCAAGAATGCCTAGATCGGCGCCCGTCAGATTCGTGACAGATTTCCCGTGATCGGTGGCCGAGAAGAATACGGCGACCTCGTCAACCCTTGCCCGCAGCACTCCGCCCGAAATCTTCAACTCGCTGGACGGAGTCGCGCTTCCGGTCGCCGCCGCATTACTCGGTGCCGCATCCGCGCTATTCCTTGCCAGTTCGGCGCTTTCTGCTTCTGCGATTTCGTTTTTTTGCCGCACTTCCTGCAAGACCTTACGCGCCTGCTCGCTGGCCTCTTCTGCTGTCGGTTGATCGGGCTTCGAGAAGGAAAACCTGACCGCTTGGGGAGATGTAGTTGCCGCGCTTGCGGCTGGCGACTCACCCGATTTCATCTCCTTCAACAGTTGCCGGACCTGGACTGCCGCAGGAAAGGTCGGTGCTTCTCGCAACAGTATCTCTAACTCGTGTTGGGCTTGCGGAACGTTGTTCTGCACATCCCATGCGCCGGCCGCAAAGTAGTGAACAGCAGCTGTACCCTCATGCTTGTGTTTGTGCAGTTGCCGTGCACTTTCAATGACTGCGGGATAATCTTTGTTCAGAAATTCGCCGTAAACCAACGCCTGCTTCAAAGCAGTGTCAAGGGGTGCAATGGAGGAGGCTTTCTGCAAAGAACTCTGGGCCGCGGAATAGTTCTTCAGCGCGAGTTCCGCTACACCCAAATTCAAATGAGAATTCGGTAAGTGATCGTCAAGCGCGACCGCCCGCCGGAACTCCTGCTCGGCGTCGCTAATCTGTCCAAGATTCAGGTAGGAGGTCCCCAGGGCATTGTGCGCAGCGACGAAATCGGGATAAAGAACGGTCGCTTTGGAAAGATGCTCGACGGCCTCCTGGTAATCCTTGCGCATCAGGAGCTCGTAACCTTTCTCGTACTCCCGGCGCGCTTTCGCAGGCGCCTTCAAATCGAGCCTTGAAATGGAACTGCTTGGGCTGGTTCCGAATGCCAGGTTCCGCATATTCGTTTGCATCCCAAATAAGTTGTTGGTCATTTGCTGCGACGAGATCAAGCCCAGTCCAACTGGTCCGATGCCGAGATCTCCGAAGCCTGAGGAAGGAATGCTCATCACTTGCGACAGCCCAAGCGATGAGGTGCCAACGAGGAGCAGAAGAAGGCAGAACTTCACACACAGGTAACCCATATAAGAATCCCTGGTGAAATCACGATCTCCGATCACGGCTGAAGTGTACCGCAGAACCGGCTGATCTTTGTCGCTCAATGCGCCAAGGAAGTTGAACGTCTGCTACTTCTTTCCTCGACATCCTTCGCCGGGGTTCCGCCATCAGAACTTCGGATGAACAAACTTGCATTCCTTCGACTCCTTGCGCTCCTTGGCGGGATTGCTGCCGTACTGGTTCCCGTGTTTCTCTACGCCGGCAATGACGTTATGGGAGAAATCCGACTGGAAGGCAAAACTAATGTCGAGAAAACGTCGGGTGTATGGGTTGACGGACAGTACGTTGGGTATCTGAACGAACTCAAAGGTAGCAAGAAGATTCTGTTATTGCCGGGCGACCACACGATTTCCGTCCGCCAGAACGGATATCGCGACTTCACGCAACGCTTGCTGGTCAAGCCTGGCGAGAAACACACGATTGCAGTTGAAATGCAGAGAGCGCCAACCGGCCCCATGCCGAAAGAGTGGGCGATTGTGAAGATTGATGTCGACCCCGACCGTGCCGCCGTCTTCCTCGACGGACAATTCGTGGGGCACGTCGCGGAGTTCCAAGGGCTCGGACGATCTCTCCAAGTCGTCCCCGGCACTCATAAAATCAAAATCACTCTGCCGGGTTATGTGCCGTTTGAAACGCAGATCAATCCTTTGGCCAAGCAGAAAGTCGAAGTGAAAACCGACCTCGTGAAATCGAACACGCCTTTGACGGATCCTTCTCTCGGAGGCAACGGAGATGAGAACGCCCCGCCTCCACCGCCAGACGTTGCACCGCCAACCCCACCGCCGCAATGAATGGCGTTTATGTTCGCGCCCGCTCGGTCCGCGATTTCGCTCTAAAACGCGCAGGAGGCATTCCAAACTCCCGCTTGAAAGCTCGATTGAACGCCGCCTCTGATTCGTAACCGACTTCAGCGGCAATCTGCGCTACGGAGTAACTTGTGGAATCAAGCATCTGTGCACCGAGTTGCAGCCGCCACCGGGTCAGGTACGACATCGGTGGATCATTCAGAAAATGCCGGAAGCGCTCGGCCAGTACTGATCGTGAGAGTCCCACCTCATTCGCGAGGGTGGCAATCGTCCATGCGCGCGCCGGCGATCGGTGCATCAGCGCCAACGCCTTTCCCACCTCCGGATCGCGTGCACCGGCAAGCCATCCCGTCTGCGCCGCCGGCAGATGTGCGATGTATTCGCGCAAGGTTTCAACGAATAAGACTTCCGACAATTTGGCGATGACAGCTTCTCCTCCCGGCCGAGATGCGTCAGCCTGATCGACGGAGTAGCGGATGGAGTTCTCAAGCCATTTCCCGGAATCCGAGCCTCGAATCTTGACCTTGAAGACGCGCGGCAGGCCGTTCAAGAAGACGTGACTCAGGTGCGGCTCGCAGGCAAAGTAGCCGCAAATGAATCGCGTCATCTCGCCGTGGCCACCCAAGCGCGCCAACTTCAATCCCTCAGAAAAAACGCGAGCCAACTCAGTTGACAAGTCCACCGGAGATGAAGCCGGTCCATTTTCGACAATGTGGGCATCGCCGTGAGGAAAGACGACGAGATCCCCAGCTTCAAGCCGGATGCGTTCACCATCTTCGATTCGCGCCGACGCGCGGCCTTCCGTCACCAGGTGATAGATGATGATATGTGCCGTGCCATTGCTTAAGTGTGGCGCGTAGTTGCTCGAAGGAGGCGAAAGGAAACTCCACGGCGAGGAAAATTCGCCATGATAAAACATCGCGCCCTGCATCTGCACCACCCTCAACACTTCGGAAAGCACGTCCATGCACTACCCCCTGCGCACGCGTGGCAAATGATTCTGGACTCCAGGGCAAGTCATCTTACGACATCCGCGTTCCGAGCAAAGTTGCCGGACTCGCGGACAAGTACCGCCTTTCCTTCTGTCTCATAGTGATGGTGTCCACACGAGAACGGATGCTCGGAGGACCAAAGGAGGTTTAAAGAAGTACATCATTGAGCGCGAAATTCCAAACATCGGTTCCGTCCAAGGCGAGGAACTGCGGCAGGCGGCTGCCAAGTCGAACGAGGTGCTCGAGGCTTGGAACCGATATCCGATGGCTGGAGTCTTACGTCACCGCCGACAAAATGTTCTGCGCGTATCTGGGAAAGGATGAGGCGTGATGAAACACGCAGAGCTGAGCGGATTTCCTGCCCACAAGATCACGGAGATTGCCAGACTTGCTGACACCACAACCGCCAACCGGCAGTAACCGCAGCAGCTCGACTGCTAAAAGGAGGAAACATGAGCACACTGACACCTATAACTGACATGGAAGGTCTTAAGTCCAAACTTAAGGCGACCTGGATGGCCGGAGATTACGACCGCTTCTCGCGCTACATGGAAAACGATGCGAGAAGTTTCTACGAGGATCTTGATCTCCCGGCAGGTTGCCGCTTGCTCGACGTTGGCTGCGGCTCGGGACAGCTGGCGCTGATGGCCGCGAAAGATGGAATTGATGTAACCGGCATAGACATCGCTCCAAATCTTATCGCGCGCGCACAGGCCCGCGCGCAAGCCGAAGCTCTCAAGGCGCGTTTCTTTGAGGGCGATGCCGAAGCACTACCATTTGAAGACGCCAGCTTCGATGTGGTCGTCAGCTTGATCGGAGCAATGTTCGCTCCTCAACCGGAACTCGTGGCGCGCGAATTACTGCGTGTATGCGCTCCGGGAGGAACGATCGCCATGGCCAACTGGACGCGCGAAGGATTCGTCGGACAGATGTTTCGAACCTTCGCCAAGTTCATTGCACCAGCGGCGGTGCCTTCACCAGTGCTGTGGGGAGATGAGGCGGTGGTGCGCGAGCGGTTTGGCGGCGGAGTATCCACACTGACGACCCGCCGCAAGCATTATCGTTTCACCTATCCGTTTCCCCCAGCGGAAGTGGTCGAAGTGTTCCGGCAGTTCTACGGCCCTTCAAATCGCGCGTTCGCTTCTGTGGACGAGGTGTCCGGTGGCAAGCTCCGACACGAGCTCCAGCAGTTGTGGACCACCCACAACCGCGGCGGCGCCGAACTCACGATCGTGTTCGCTGAGTATCTGGAAGTGGTTGCAACCCGCGCCTGAAGTCACTCAGGCACTCCCATCCTTGCTCCGGGGCCTTTCGCGAGCAAGGATGGGAACCTGGGCGTAGCTTCATAGAGCTCACTCTGAGTCCAACCCGCCTCGCTCGATTCACATCGAAGTTCACAACGTATGTACAAACTTACCTTCTTGTTGTTCGTCCCGGTTGTTCTCGTAACCGCCTCTCTCGCCCAGTCCCGTATCGAAGCCGGAGTGTTTATCGATTACCTGAGCATCTCGCAGACGAGCACCGATAACTTCGGACTTGGCGCTCGTTTTGGATACCGCGTCCACCACGACGTCTTGCTCGAGGGAGAGTTGGCTTACGACTACGGGATCAACTTCGACGAGGCCTACCGCGACATCACAAACGGCGATATCGGCGCCATTGAACGCACGTCCATTGGTGTAACGCACGGACTGATTGGGCCGAAGCTTCAGCCCTCCGGCGGCGGATTCCGGCCGTTCGTGACGCTGAAGGCCGGATTTGTTGACTTCCGCCTCAGCCCCAGCCTGCTTCCATACAGCGGAATCGCCAGTACGATCCTTGGATTGCGTACGTCCAACGTAAATGCCGCGCTCTATCCAGCCGGAGGCATCGAGGCCGCGCTCGGTCCAGTGGGCCTGCGCTTCGAGATTGGCGACGAACTCTACTTCAATAACGGCGCCCACAACAATCTTCGAATCACCTTCGGACCGATCGTCAGGTTCTAGCGTGGGCCGAAGTCGAAGAGACGGCACCCACGATCTACAAAAGACGATAAGGTCACGAAGAAATCTTCTTCAGAATTCGAAACGATAGGCAACCAGCCGTACTCAACCAGGGGGCGCCTGCGGGCGGTCGTTTCTGAACCTCCGCTCGCCGAGCTCGGCCGAAGCAGTGCAGTTCCGGAATCCTTTAGAATGAAGACCTGTTCTCTGCGTGTTCTGCGTGAAGGTTTTTAGGTTCGCGAAAGGTTTTCAGGGATGAAGATAGGAGTTCTGGCGCTACAAGGCGACTTCGATGCGCACCGCCAACGCCTTCAAGAACTCGGCGCGACCGTGGTACTCGTGAAGAAACCCGAGCAGTTAGATGAAATCGAAGGCCTTATCATTCCCGGCGGTGAATCGGGCACATTCCTCAAGCTCCTTGGGGAGCAGGGATTCGAGAAGCTCAAAGAATTTGTGCGCCTGAAACCCACATTCGGCACCTGTGCCGGGGCTATCCTGCTGGCCAGCGAGGTCGAAAATCCGAAGCAGGCCGGACTCGGCGCTCTCAATATCCGGATCCGCCGCAATGCCTACGGACGCCAGATCGATAGCTCTATCCGCGAAGGCACACTCTTCGACCACGATCGGGAACAGTCTCCGATCGAGATGGTTTTCATCCGCGCCCCCAAGATCGAACAACTCGGAGATGGTGTAGAAGTTCTGGCACGGGAAGGGAAGGACGCGGTCTTCGTTCGCCAAGGGAACACGATGGCTGCGACCTTTCACCCGGAGCTCTCGGAAGACACACGCATCCACCGAGCCTTCCTCGACCTGATCACAAATAGCAAACGGTAACCTTAGCACCGTCCGGAAGACGGTTCCGATACGCCGAAAAATCCACTTGACATCACTTATATGTAACAGTATGGTTACGCATTATGCGTGACCGTCAGGTTACATATCCTGCCCGAAACCAGGAAGCCACCTTCCAGGCCTTGGCCGACCCCACGCGCAGGGCCGTCCTTGACCTTCTTCGCGGCGGGAGCCAGCCAGCCGGACAGATCGCCAGCGCTTTTCCAGTCTCCCGTCCGGCCATTTCGAAACATCTGCGGCTCCTTCGCCGTGCGCACCTCGTGCGAGAGCATCGCGAAGGACGGCACCGCGTTTATCGACTCAACCCTGAACCGCTCCGCGCCGTCGATTCGTGGATCGAGCACTATCGCGTGTTCTGGACCAACTCGCTAAACAATTTAAAAGCATTTGTCGAAGCCGAATACGAAAAGGAATCACAGCCCGAACAGAAGCCCAAACGAGACAAAATCAAATAGCGGACGCCGCCCAGCGTCCCACCTACAGAGAGGAAATCTTATGACGAAGTCAATGACGCGCCCAGTTCACAAACTTCAGCTGATCATGCTTTCCTTTGCATTTGCGACCACCGCAGCCTACGCCCAAACCGACGCACAGAAAGCGTTCACGACACTCAAGAGCCTGCCTGGCACATGGGAAGGGAACACTTCGATGGGTCCAGTCGAGGTCACCTTCAAGGTGACCAGCCGCGGCTCTGCTGTAATGAGTGAGATCCTTGGCAAAGAGGACATGATCTCGATGTTTAACCTCGATGGCCCGAACCGTCTGCTGCTGACGCACTACTGCGCGATCGGGAATCAGCCGCGGATGCAGGCCGAGACCTCGCCCGATGGCAAGACCATCACCTTCACCTACGTCGATGCGACGAATCTCGCGGCACCCGACGCTGGCCACATGCAGAAAATGGTTCTGACTGTGCTCGATGAGAAGCACCACATTGAGGAGTGGACGTTCGCCGACCACGGCAAGGAACACAAGGCTGTGTTCGATCTGCGCCGCAAGCCTTGAGCAAGATGAGAGGAAGGCAAAGCGGGAAGGGCACGGCCTCTGGCCGTGCCGCTAACCGGCATCTCGGCCGCACGTGAAAGTCACTCACAGGGCCCTGACGTCAGAGCTAGAAACAGCGAAGAACTACTCTCAAGGCTTGTCCGGGCGTACGTGTCGAATTCAAGAATTCGACTGAGAAATCCGCTTCCAGACATTGAGGCTAGAGGAGAAACAATGGCGACAATACCCATCACCCCCGATCAGGACGCAATCATCGTTGAAATCCAAATCGCGGCCCCGCCCGAGCGTGTGTTCAAAGCGATCACCGACTCGCGACAACTCGAGCGCTGGTTCACCAGCCCCGAATGTCCGGTGAAATTCTGGAAGTTTGATTCGCGTTTGAACGGTGCTTATCGCTACGAAACTGAACCGGGTTCCGTTGCTGTGAATGGTGTCACCCAATTCGTATGCCACGGACACATTACTGAGTATGACCCCCCAAAGGCGCTGGCCTATACGTGGTTCGCTAACTGGCACGATGACAACACGGCGCGAACGGTAGTCCGCTGGGAACTCACGCCACGGGAGGACGGCACGCACCTCAAAGTTACACACAGCGCGCTCAGCAATTTGCCTGTCGCCCGCAAGGACTACTCCGGCGGCTGGCCGGGAGTGGTCGAGAGTCTGAAGCAATTTGTCGAGAAGACGGCTAGCCCAAGTCAATAGCAATCCGTAGAGATGAACCCAGTTGACCGCAAGCACGCTCCGGATTGGAACAAGCGTTAATCAACTGACCACTGACCAGCTGATGAACGGTCAGGAAGAGGAGAACATTATGGCTACCGCCGTCGTTACAGCCGATCAAAACGCCGTGATCGCCGAAATATTCATCGCGGCCCCGCCGGCCCGAGTTTTTCAAGCGATCAGCGACCCCAACCAGCTTCCTAAGTGGTGGGGGCAAGATGGGCTCTATCACGTGACCAATTCCACCATGGACGTCCGAGTCGGAGGCAGATGGCGCAGCGAGGGCGTCGGTGCTGACGGTACAAAATTCCATGTCGAAGGCGAATATCTCGAGGTCGATCCGCCGCGTCGTCTTGTACACACATGGAACAGTAGTTATGACACCAGCAAGACCGTCGTTCATTGGGAACTCGAGCCCCAGACGGTGAACGCTTTACATCCCAACGGCCCGAAAAAGTCAGGCACGGGAACCATAGTCCGTGTCCGCCAGGAAGGCTTCGCCGGCAACTTTGAGTCCGCGAAGAACCACGGAGAAGGCTGGAAGCGAGTCCTTGGTTGGTTGCAAGCTTTCGTCACACGAAAATAGATGTGTCCGGACGTGTGGAGCGGGCCCCACCCGCTCCTTTTTTTGTGAAAAGTTTTTCGCAGTGGTCTAATTTCACGATTCTTTAGCCTTCTTTACTCCCATCATGCAGTCGCACAGCCAGTGTTCGTCATCTAACTCATTCGCTTCGCTATTCGCCTCAACGGAAACGAATGAGAACTGGCACGCACAAATCTCAGTTGCGCAAGATCGTTCTTGTTGTTTTTTCTGCAATTCTTCTTACAGCCTCTTGCGTCACGATAGGATGCCTGCGCAAGCAAGCGCCGCCACCCGATGGCGCCACTCTCTTCGCCAAAAACTGCGCCAGTTGCCATCAAGCGGACAACGATATGCGCGCGCCCGTACCCGAAGCCCTGCATCAGATGAGCAAATCCGCGATTCTCATCGCGCTGAAATCTGGGCGCATGCGCTGGGAAGCCAAGTTCCTATCCGAAGCCAAGAAAAACGCTATTGCGGATTATCTCGCCGCGCCCACTACTACGAGCACGATTTCCGCCAGCGCCTTTTGCGCCCGCGATCTCGATCCTCCGCCGAATCCGCCGGTGTGGTCAGGATGGGGTGCGGACGTCCGCAACCGCCGCTTTCAATCGGCTACAGCGGCCGGAATTTCCCGCGATGACGTTGGCAAGTTGAAACTGAAGTGGGCCTTCGGATTTCCCGGCGTCGCCGCCACGTACGGGCAGCCCACGATATTCAAAGGACGCCTCTTCGTCGGCAGCGAAGACGGCACGGTCTACGCTCTCGACTCCGCCACTGGATGCGTCTGGTGGACCTACAAAGCGTCCACCACCGTGAAGACCGCGATCTCCATCGGCAACAAGGGCACGACCGCGTTCTTCGGCGATACCAATGGAATTGTCTACGCTCTCAAGCAGGAAGACGGTTCGCTAGTGTGGAAGGTCCACGCCGATCCTCATCCCGCCGCCCGCATCACCGGCTCGCCCCTGCTCGTAGGTATACGCCTGTATGTACCCGTTTCGTCCGGCGAAGAAGGAGCCTCCGCCGACCCCGATTATCCCTGCTGCACGTTTCGGGGGAGCCTAGTTGCGCTCGATACCGCGACTGGCAAGCAAGTCTGGAAGTCTTACACCATCGACCAGGCCCCGAAGCCGACCCGCAAAGGAGTCCAAGGCACTCAGTACTGGGGACCCTCAGGCGCCGCTGTCTGGTCTACGCCTACCGCCGATGTCAAGCGGCGGGCGATTTACGTCACTACAGGAAACAACTACTCGGGACCGGCGACTTCAATGTCCGACGCGGTTGTCGCTTTCGATCTCGACAGTGGCAAGAAACTCTGGTCGCGCCAGTTCGATCCAAGAGATCTTTGGAACAGCGGTTGCGTCTCCGACAGAAAAGGGAACTGCCCCGAGCCCCACGGAGACGACTACGACTTCGGCGCTCCGCCTATTCTGCAACACCTCGCGGGACGCGATGTTCTCGTACTTGCCCAGAAATCCGGAATGATATCGGCCCTCGATCCCGACCAGCAGGGAGCCATTCTTTGGCAAACGCGGATTGGGAAAGGTGGCCCACTCGGCGGAGTGGAGTGGGGAGGCGCCGCGGACAACCGCTACGCCTATTTCCCGCTTTCTGATTTTGACTTCGACAATCCTGCCGTGGGCGGCGGCCTTTTCGCCCTTGACCTCCGAACCGGCAAGCAGCGTTGGCGCGTCGATCCGGTAAAGCCGGACTGCCTTGGCCAGTACGGATGCAGCCCTGCGCAAATGGCGCCTCCAACTGCAATCCCGGGAGCGGTCTTTTCCGGATCGCTGGATGGTCACCTTCGGGCCTACGACACACGCGATGGTAGCGTGATCTGGGACTTCAACACTGCCCAGGAATTTCGCACCACAAACGGCATCAAAGCGCACGGTGGATCGATGAACGGAGCAGGTCCCGCCATTGTCGACGGGGTACTGTATGTCAACACCGGTTATACCAACGGCATGGATGGCAACGTCTTGCTGGCGTTCGCACCTGAGAAGTGAACATTCACCTCTAATGCGGAGTTGTCGTGGAAATACCAACGCGCCTCAGCAGATCCTGAAAGCGTGGGTCTTTTCGAAGAGGATTCAGTCGGGGATCCACCCCGAGCCATGGCATTCAAGTAGAGCGCTGCCGAAACGCCAGATCGAGGGAGTCGAACGCCTGCTGATTCTCTCCAAGATCAGCGTAAACGCCTGCCACAATGAACCGGCAGACGTAGCGTGTCCTCGCTAGCTCCAGCGCGTGCTCAAGAACCTGCTTCGCCTTGTCGACCTGTCCCGCTCGCGCCAGAGCCGATGCTGCTGTCGCGACCACGCTGGGACTGTCATCGGCGAACCGAACGGCGTTCTCGGCGGCCCCTGCCGCTTTCTCGTGCTGCCCCTGATCTGCATACGCGAGCGCCAACATCGCATAGGGTAGTCCCGCCCTCGGCTCCAGTTCGATCGTCTTCTGGGCTTCGGTCACAGTCTCCGGAAGTCGTCCCGAGAAGTAGTAGATCCACAGTGCATCGGCACGGCTTTCAGTGGCGAGCGGATCAACTGAGTCCGCTTGCCGTATTCTGGACACCGCCTCGTCGAAATGACCGAGAGTGGCAAGGTACGCTGCATACCCCAGCTGAGCGTCCGGCAGGCTCGGATTGAGATCGAGAGCGCGGTGGTACTCGGCCTCAGCGCGAACCCAGTCCCAATCGAAGAATAGCGAGACGTATCCTAAAGTCGCGTGCGCGCCTGCAAGGTTTGAATCGAGTTCGAGCGCTCTTTGAGCCGCCTCCTTCGCTTGTGGCATCACCTCGGCGGGCGATTTGAAGTAGGTGTGCGACGCGGCGTAAATCGAGCCAAGCGCGGCGTACAGCCGCGCATTGCCCGGATCGGCAGCGATGGCATCTCGCAAGTCCTGGATCGCCTTGCTCTCTCCTTCTCGCGTTCCGCTGCGAAACTCTTCAAGTCCGAGCAAGTACTTGCGGTAAGCCTCGGGATCAAAGCGTGCGGTTGCGCTGCTGCTGGCCCGCTCGGGAATCAGTTCGAGTTGAAGAGAGCCGGTAATCCGCTGCGCAATTTCCGTTTGGACTTTCAGAATATCGGTGACCGTTGCGTCGTAGCTCTCTGCCCAGAGATGCGTCTGATCGCCAGACTGGATCAATTGTGCTGTGATTCGCACGCGCGATCCCGCATGACGCACGCTTCCTTCGAGCACATAGCCAACTCCTAGTTCACGTCCAATCTGCGCGATCGTTTCTTTTGTGTTTTTGTACCGCATCGCTGACGTGCGCGCGATGACTCCGAGCCTGGACGGCTGCAGCTGTCCCAGTTGGGAAATCATCTCTTCCGTGAGTCCGTCGGCGAAATAGTCTTCGTTGTTGTCCCCGCTCAGGTTTTGAAAGGGAAGCACTGCCAGCATTACACGCGGCGAGGGTGAGGGCCGTGCAGCAAACCTGCGCGCCGCAGCCCAATAAACGACTCCCGCTATCACGATCGCGCACGCAACGGCAATCGCAATGGGTAGCGCCTTACTTGTTTGTTCCTTCGGAGGCTTGGGAATGACCGCAAGAACCGGGTGAGGCAGCGTGACTTGACCCACAAATCGATACCCCCGGCGCGGCATAGTCTCGATGTACCGGGGATTGTCCGCCTGATCGCCAAGCGCTTCTCGCAGCTTGTTGATGGCCTTGTTGAGTCCCTGCTCGAAATCAACAAATGTTTCAGAACCCCACAGCCTTTGCCGCAATTCTTCGCGGGTAACGATCTCCCCCGGGCGCTCCAGCAACAATTCTAGAATCGCGATCGGTTGCGTATGCAGCTTGACCTTGAGGCCATTCTTGCGCAATTCGCCCGTGCGAAAGTCCACCTCAAAGGTGCCAAAGCGCACAGGCCCGGCATCAACTGAGGTGGAAGAAGTATTGGTATTGCTGGGAATGACTCCGCCCATCGCAAGGACTCCCCGGGCCGAAGGGCTCACTATAGCACGACGTCTGATTCAGGGATGTCATGTACTAAGTCACGTCTTTTTTGTGAGTTAGCCGGGGATAATCCTTTCACCTGCTATCCATTGCGAGATTCTCCCCGCTGTTGGACAGTTGCGCATCGGCCGAACTGGGTTGGTGCCCCCGAAGCCAACACCGTGGCCTGCTGCGATGAAGTCGGCGTCAAGCCTCTCGTGAGGCACCGCGACGACCAATAACACTGCAGCGTTAGCTGGGGTTCATCAGGCCAAAATCAAATGACTAAGGAGACTAGTAAATGAGTGCGACGCAAACTCCAACCCTCAACATGGATAAGTTGAATCAGTTCATCGGGCAATTCGTTACCGATCTGGGCGCATCAGTACACGCTGGCATGGTTGTCATCGGCGAGAAACTGGGGCTTTACAAGGCCCTTGCCGCCGGACCAATGAGTTCCACCGAACTTGCCGCCAGAACAAAGACGGATGAGCGCTACGTCCGCGAATGGCTCGCCTCGCAAGCCGCAGGCGGCTACGTCACCTACGACGATAAGATCGGCAAATTCAGTTTGAGTGAAGAACAGGCCTTCACTCTGGCCAATGAAGACAGCCCTGCATATCTTCCCGGCGCGTTTGAACTGGCACTGGGTTCATTGGCGGCCGTCCCCCGGATTGCCGAATCTTTCCGCAACGGTGCCGGCATGGGCTGGCACGAGCATGCAGACGAAGTTTTTCACGGCTGCGAGAAGTTCTTCCGTCCCGGCTACGCCGCGAACCTGACTAATTCCTGGATTCCTGCATTGCACGATGTAAAGGCAAAGCTGGAGGCGGGAGCTCGAGTGGCCGACGTCGGCTGCGGCAAGGGAGCTTCTACCTTGCTCATGGCACAGGCATTCCCCAAATCCAAGTTCTTCGGATTCGATTATCACGACAAGTCGATCGAAGGAGCACGCGAGTCTGCACGGCGTGCCGGAGTCGCCGATCGCGTCACCTTTGAAGTCTCAAAAGCCAAGGAGTTTCCTGGACGCGATTATGACTTTGTCGCCGTCTTCGATTGTCTGCACGACATGGGAGATCCTGTCGGCGCCGCTCAACACGTGCGCAATTCCTTGGCGAAAGACGGCACGTGGATGATCGTCGAGCCCTTCGCAACCGATCGACTGGCCGACAATCTCAATCCCGTAGGACGCGTTTACTATTCCTTCTCGACTCTGCTTTGCACGCCATGTTCACGCTCCCAGGAAGTTGGATTGTGTCTAGGTGCGCAAGCTGGAGAGAAACGCATTCGAGAAGTCGTGACCACGGCCGGATTCAGCCGCTTCCGCCGCGCAACCGAAACGCCGTTCAACATCGTTTACGAAGCGCGGCCCTAACCTGACAAGTGAATGGCGAGGGGCCCATCATTTAGCGGGGTCGCGAATGGTGGGCCTCCGCCAACTTTGTAACTTGAAGACCTCGCCCGAGAGCCTGAATACATCCCCTCACGCTGGCACCAGTCACTCCCCGCCGCTATACTGACGCTATATGTCTGGGGATTCGCAAAAGACCTTCTACCTGGAAACCTTTGGCTGCCAGATGAATGTCCATGACTCGGAAAAAGTCATCGGGACGCTCATGCAGGAGGGCTATCGCCAGGTGGAAACAGTCGAACAGGCCGACTTGATTCTCTACAACACCTGCTCGATCCGTGACAAGGCGGAACAGAAGGTATTCCATCGCCTAGCCGATTTTAAGAAGCTGCAGGCAAAAGGAAAGAAATTTGGCGTACTCGGCTGTGTAGCGCAACAGGAGGGCGAGAAGATCTTCGAGCGCGCGCCACACGTGTCACTGGTTTGCGGCTCTGCATCGTACACGAATCTCCCCCAAATGCTGATGAAGCTGGAAGGGAAGTCCGCCGTCCAGAACCTTGAAAGCCGGAAGCCAGAAGCCGGCAGCCCTCTTGTTCGAATTACCGGCCTTGACGACCGCCAGACCGACAAATGCTTCGAAACCGAGTACACGGCCCGTACCAACCCGCATCGCGGGTACATCACCATCATCGAAGGTTGCGACAAGTTCTGCGCCTACTGCGTCGTTCCCTTCACGCGTGGGAAGGAACGCAGCCGAACGTCAGACTCCGTGCTCGTGGAGGCGCGCCAGATGGCCGATCTCGGCTATACCGACATCCAGCTGCTCGGCCAAAACGTGAATTCCTACAAGGACCCGGCAGGCAAAAAGTCGTTCGCAGAATTGCTGGCTGCGGTCGGTGAAGTTCTCGGGATCAGGCGGGTGCGCTTCACCACATCTCACCCACGCGACTTCGGACGCGATATCGTCGAAGCCATTGATGCCGTGCCCACGCTATGCGATCACGTGCATCTGCCCGTCCAAAGCGGCTCGACGCGTGTGCTCGACGCCATGCAGCGCCTGTACACCCGCGAACAATATCTCGAACGCATCACTTGGATGAAAGCCGCAAAGCGGGAAATCAGCATCACAACAGATGTGATCGTCGGATTTCCAGGAGAGACCGAAGCAGACTTCGAGCAGACTTTAAGCTTGCTCGACGACGTCGGCTACGATGGGGTGTTCACATTCAAATATTCCGCTAGGCCAAATACTCCTGCCCTAGGCTTGGAAGATGCGATTTCGGAAGAGGAGAAGTCGCGCCGTCTGGAACTGCTGATGACGAAACAGAAAGAGATTCAACTAAGGAATTACCTGAAATACATCGGGACCATCTCTGAAGTGATGGTTGAAGCCCACAACGTGTCAAAGGGCCAATGGGTTGGGCGTACCTCGCAAAACAAAACGCTCAACTTCACGAACACGATTGGCATCACCCCTCAGATCGGGAGCTATGCGCAGGTCCTGGTGACCCGCAGCTTTCCCAACAGCCTCGCAGGCGAACAGGTGGTATAAGGAGAATTCGGAGGTCCTGATGGAAGTCGAAATGACAATCCGCGGCTTGATGATGGACCCAGTCAGCAACATGCCAATCGTCATATTGAAGGATGTTGGGGGCGAGACTGTCTTGCCGATCTGGGTTGGCGTGTACGAGGCCAACGCGATTGCGTTGGAGATGGAAAAGGTTGCGACTCCTCGGCCCATGACCCACGATCTCATCAAGAACGTCTTGATGGGCCTCGAGACTCAGGTTCACAAAGTCGTAGTCACGGAACTGAAAGAAGATACGTTCTATGCTGTGATCTGGCTGGAACGCAGCGGCGAAGTAATCAGCATCGATTCGCGTCCGTCGGACGCGCTGGCACTCGCACTTCGGGTGGATTGTCCAATTTTCGTCGACGAACTGGTCCTGAAAACCTCCAAGCTGGCTGCCAACATGTCGGACCGGGTGACCAGTGAAGAACTCCGCAAGTGGCTCGAAGGCCTGAACGACGAAGATCTAGGGAAGTACAAGATGTAGGCGCGGGGACATGGGCTGCTAGCGAACGATGGGAACCCCCATGCAGATCCGTAAAGCCGCCCAAGTAATTTTACATAATACCTGTTATCGGACATTAAAGATACGGCAGCCCGCAAGCCCAGCTACGCCATCGAAGTGTCTCTCTGTTCAGGAGTATTCGACTCGGAGGCTGCTGTGAGACGAGAATCACCCCATCCAGCCGTCGCTTGCCCCTACTGTAACGGAGAGGCTGCCCACTTTCTTTCAGCCAGAGATCGAAATCGTCGGACTACGGAGTCCGCTTTCGATTACTACAAATGCAGGTCATGCGGATTAATCTTCATGGAGTCCCCGCCGGGCGACATGACGCCTTTTTATAAGGGCGGATACGACCCGATTCCCTCTTCAGCCGCCGAGTTGCGGCGCATCGCAGCTGGCGAGAAGTACCGAACGGAACCCGTCCTGCAGCACAAGTCCACAGGGCGATGCCTGGAGATCGGTCCTTGGCGAGGAGTGATCTGCTCAAACATGAAAGACGCTGGCTTTGATGTCACGGCCGTTGAGATGGACTCCCGGTGTGTGGAGTTTCTGCGCGAGGAGCTTGGGATCAAGGCGATTCAGTCCTGCGATCCCGCGGGCGTGATGAATGCGCTCGAGCCTGGGTTCGACGTGATCATCTCATGGCATTCTTTGGAGCACATCCCGAACGCATGGAAAGTCATTGAGGAGGCTAGCCATCTGCTGGCTCCGGGAGGCCTCATGTTGCTGGCGATGCCGAACCCAGAGAGCTTTGAATTCTCTCTGTTAAAAGAATCCTGGTATCACTTGGACACGCCTCGGCACGTGTGTCTTTTTCCGATTTCCACGCTGGTTGAAATTTCCCAAAAGAATGGCTTCGAAGTGATCGAGATCACCTCCGCAGACAAGTTCAGCCGGATGCAAAGTGCACAAGGTTGGCGATCCTTTGTGCGATCAGTCGTTCCAATTCGTTATGTACGCGCCAGCATGGAGTGGACTGTTGGGAGTTTCCTTTATGGTCTGACGTATCTGCCACAGTTGCGGAAGGGACGCGGCTCGGCTTATACCGCTGTGTTTCGAAAGGCGGCGACTCCGCACACAGTAGCGGAGCCGCAAGTCGAGGTTTCGGGCGCGGTATAACTAAAATATCAGTCGAGCGCGGGCCCGAGTGGCTGCCGCGATGCCGCGTACTCTATTTCGCTTGTGTCGTATCCAGGCGCAGAAATCTTGCGCCATTGTTGTAGAGGATATCCCGCTTTTGCTGCACTGTCAGATAGTCTGCATTTTGGATGATGCTAATCGAATACGACATCAGTTTGGGCCAGATCAGTTGGTCGGTGCCGAACATGACCCGGTCTTCGAAGCCAGCGTCCACGAGTCGCTCGATGTAACGATTCACTTCCTTAATCGGATAGCTCCAGATGAGTCCCGCAACGTCAACGTACACGTGGGAGTTCGCCTGCAGCAAAGTGAGCATGTTGTCGATCATTGGGTAGCCAGCATGCATCACCTGCACTCGTAGCTTGGGGTGCCGGGCGAGCAGGTCTTCCAGCAGGAGAGGATTTCCCATTGAACCTCGAAACTTCGGCACTGTCATGTTCGCGCGTCCCGAGCCGCCCGTGCCCATGTGGATGGCTACGGGAATGTCGAGTTCCTCGGCAAGCGCGAAGTAACTGTCGACGGACGGATCACTGGGCGAAAGGCCTTCGTACTGAAGTCCGATCTCGCCCATCACCTTGAAGCCACCTGTCGTAAAGTACTTGCGCAGTTCGTCGATCGCCTCGCGCTGCCCCGGGGTAAGGCCATTCGAGAACGAGGTGCCTGGAATGACTCTCGCCGGCGCCGCGTCTTTCCACTTCTGAACGCTCTTGGGATCACCGAACACGACCGCGGTAACGTTAAGGCGTTCCATCTCCGAGAGAACATCCTTCATGTACTCCCCCTTTGCGGCGGGATAGAGTGCCGGAGTGCACGATTCCTTCACCCAGCCGAATGCCTCTTCCTTCGTCTTGGGATCCGACGCGACGAACTTCGACGTATTGGGACACATCGGTGCGATACCGGGGAAATCGGCATCCATGGCGTGCACGTGAACGTCCAGCACCGGTGGAGGAGTTTTGAAGTCGGCGTTTTGTGCGAAGGACATTGTGGCCGCCAATACCATGAATACGGCCGAGCGAAGCATCGTGTTCATAAGATGATTGAGCATCAAGGCTGTCTCCTGAACCTGAGAGTATAGGCTCAACATGCGAGACGTTTCTATTCGGCGCCGCTGAGGACGATCTTGGCGTGGAACAGGGACCCGGCTACACGGGTCGCGATCGCGATCAGGTCGCGTTGTCCCGCAAAGACCTTGACCTGTCGAGCGCGGGAAAGTTCCGGAAGATTCACCGGACGCCCGGCGCGAATGCGTGCGGCAGTGGCTTCGTCCGCCGACACGGACGGGAACTGCGGCAGGAGTTTGCGCGGGTGGACGAACATTTCTTGTAGCTCCTGCTTACCTTCGGGGCGAGGCGCTCCTGTCAGACCTGGAGAAGAGCCGCTACGTTCCGAGCAATTCCCGGCTTGTGCGGCCAGGTCTTCGAGCGTGTGAGCGTCTTCAATACTGAATTCTGCGGCCGCCGTGCGCCGGAGAATTTCGAGGTGTGCGCCGCAGCCCACGGCTTTACCCAGATCGTGCGCTACCGACCGCATGTACGTGCCGGAGCCAACCCGCGCGCGAAATTGCACCCGGTCTGCATCGCAGCTGAGGATCTCGAATTCCTTGATTTCGACCTGCACTGGTTTGAGATTTACTTCTTTGTGCTTGCGCGCCAATTTATACGCTGGCACTCCCTTGATCTTCTTGGCCGAGAAAGGAGGCGGCATTTGTTCAATGACCCCCCGAAATCGGGCTGCCTCCCGGTCAATTGCTTCCCACTGTAGAGCGATCACCTGTGGCTCACCGGTAGGCTCGCCTTCCGCATCGTAAGTCTCGGTGGAGAATCCGAAACGAATGGTGCCTTCGTACACTTTTTCTGATGAAAGATAGAACTGTGCTAGGCGCGTGAAACCGCCAGTCACCACTGGCAGCACTCCTGTCGCCATGGGGTCAAGTGTGCCGAGGTGCCCGATCGAACGCTGTCCGAGGATGCGCCGGACGCGGTTCACGACATCGTGCGAGGTCAGGCCCGCGGGCTTGTCGATGATGAGGACGCCATTCATGTATGAAGTCTGGTAAGTTGGTATTTAAGCCGGTCCGAATGCACGTGAGGGCCAGCTATGAATTACTGCGAGAGATCGTTCGCTGCGTCTGAAGAGCGGCGGCTTTCCCGGAGACAACACCACTACGTTATCAAATAACCCATGCTGCCGATTAAAGACGATCAGCCCCGCTACAGTACGCCGTACGTAAACGGGTTCCTGATTGCCCTGAACATCCTCATCTTCCTCTTGCAGTCAATGCTGGACCCGCGGAGCGGAGAATTGTTTGCACGGCAGTTTGGAGTCGTGCCGGCGCATCTCGCGGCATTTCTGGCAGGCTCACCGAGGTATCCATTTCCCCTGATCGCAATTCCCTTCCTCACCTCAATGTTCCTGCATGCGAGCTGGATACACGTGCTCGGAAACATGTGGTTTCTCTATATCTTCGGGGACAACATTGAGGACCACCTTGGACATTTCAAGTATCTCGTGTTTTACCTGGTCGCTGGACTCTTGGCGATGGCGACGCAGGTCGCAATCTACCCGACCTCGAATGTTCCGACTGTGGGGGCGAGCGGTGCGATCGCGGGAGTGCTCGGCGCCTACTTCATTCTTTATCCGCGGGCTCGCGTGCTCACGTGGTTCTTTGTGTTTATCTTCTACATCCCGGCATGGGTCATGCTCGGCTACTGGTTCGTGCTGCAGTTCTTTGCAGGGGCAGCCGCGTTGTCGGTTGCTCAACGCGGCAAAGACGTCGGCGGCGTGGCGGTCTGGGCGCACGTCGGCGGATTCGTAGCGGGTGTGGTGATGATCAAACTGTTTCCGGAACGGGCGAGACGGTATCCATACGCCTACCGGTAAGACTCGGCTATCAAGGCTTAATAAATTCAGATTTCCAAAATACAGAGTTTAGGATCCATCTCGCTACGCCTTTGACCCCAAAAAAGCAGCGCGGGCCCGAGCGCCCGCGCCACATTTCCCATTGAGTCAGTTACTTCTTCGGGCGGGATTCCGGGGGGACCAGTCCGGCTTGGCGGTAGTAGCCCACCAGCTGCCCGTAGTGCTCACCGCAATGTTCGATGAATCCGTAGGCCAGATCGTAGACGCGCACCTGTTGGTTGTTGAAGGGCTCGACGATCAGGTCCGTCATTCCTTTATCGCCCTTTGCCTTCAGCGCCGCGGCGCCATCTGCGAACGACTTCTTCACAACTGCGACAACGTCAGCTTTCGTCTTGTACTTGTCACGTTTCAGGTCTTCCTCAGCCGGAGGCTTCTGGCCAATCAGCGGGTTAATGAAATAGTAGTTTGCCCCTACCGCATGCAGAAGCTGCTCGGCAAAGCTGCGCTGCGCGGGGGTGGGCTTGAAGTCATACTTGTCCTCTGGGAAATCTTCGGCCATGGCGATGAGTTTGCGTCCAACGTCGTTCCACGAATCAATCACGACTTTGGAAGGTGGATCGGCAGGTTTGGGCGTCGAGTCCTTCTTCATCGCATCCTGCGACAATGCAGGCAGCGCGAGAGTCAGGGCAAGCAGAACTGCAGCTACGGCTTTGGGCATGGATCGTTTTCTCCTGGAATGATTTCCGGCGCGGACATTGTAGTTGGACCGGTAGAAAGAAGGAAAGTGAGCAGAGCGGGCTGGCGCGGAGGGAGCTTCGATGACGAAGCCGCTGACGTACCCAAGGAATTCGCTATAGCGTGCCGGCGGTCGGGAGTATCTGCAACATCTCCACGGTTGCGTTCGCCGGCAGCAGGATCGCTTCGAGCACTGCTTTGGCGACTGTGTCTGGCGTCATCATCTTTTTGCGTGGGGCTTGAGGCCAAAGAGTGTTCCAGATCTCGGTGTGGGTGGCGCCAGGGAGTAGGCCAATAACCCGAACTTCTTTGGAACGCAGCTCTTCGCGAAGAGTGTTTGTGAATCCCAAGGCTGCGTGTTTTGACGAGTTGTAGGCCGCATTTCCTGCAAACACGCGCGTTGCCGCGATCGAAAGATTGTTTACGATGACCGCTCCCCGTTTCATCAACGGGAGCGACGCCTGGGTGACAAGGAACATGCCGTCGAGATTTGTGGCCAAAACGTCCTTCCATGTGGCATACGGCAGTCTTTCGATTGGCAGATTTGCATGAGCAATACCGGCGTTGTTGATGAGGATGTCGAGTTGCGAGTAGCGCCGCCGAATTGCCCGGAAGAGATCATCGACCGAACGCGGATCGCGGACGTCGCAGGCAAGGGCCCTCGTGCGTGGCAGTTGCCTGCTGACTTTCTTCAGGGCCGACTCGTTGCGCGCGATGAGAATTAAATTGCAGCCTTCGCTGGCGAGCGCGTGAGCGATTGCGAGTCCAATGCCGCGCGCGCCGCCGGTGATGAGGGCCGTTCGGTTAGTGAGACGTAATGTTGCTTTTCTTCTCAATGGCGAGACCTTTTTCGCGCTGTGAGCTGCCGGTGCGGGTGAACTCAAGTCAACCGATCACTTCGTATTCAGTTTTCACCAGCCCGCTGGGATATGCGTTTGTCTCAATGTGCCGAAGCTTCATGTCGTGTGGGAGAGTGCCGAAAAGCGGAATACCCTCTCCGATGAGGACCGGGACTCTCGTGATTGTCAGGCGCTGGATTTGTCCGGCACGTAGAAACCGTTGGATTGTGATCCCTCCATCAATGTAGAGGTGGTGAAATCCTCTGAGCGCCAGTTTCGCGACAATCTCCGCCGGAGCTCCGGACATTTCTTCAACATTGGCGCCGCGCAGCTTTGAGAAATCCAGCTTGCTCGTGCTGAGGACTATGACTGGCTTCTTGCCGTAAGGCCATTCGGGAAAAGCCAGCACGGTCTCGTAAGTCTTACGTCCAATCACGAGAGCGTCGATCGAGGCGAAGAATTCGTTGTAACCATGTGGTTCCCCACCGTCGGTGGGTAGGAAGTCGAACTCGCCATTCTGGCGTGCGATGAATCCGTCAACGCTGGTGCCGATGAAGACTGAGCAGGTCACGGGGTGAATGATGCAATGGCTGACGAGATTCGTCAAGCGGATCCAACGCACTCTCTCTTGTGACTAGACGAGGTGAGCGCGCCTCTGCAACATGAGCGAGAGGGCGCTATCCTACACCCCGTTCGGGCGCTGGCGGATCAGTGAGAGAAATTCCTGACGCGTTTCCTGCTCGTTCCGGAAGCAGCCTAACATGGAGCTCGTCACCGCGGCTGAGTGCTGCTTCTCTACACCGCGCATCATCATGCACAGGTGGCGGGCTTCGATGACAACTCCGACTCCCTGAGGCTGGATCACTTTCTGGATCGTCTCTGCAATTTGGGTTGTGAGCCGCTCCTGAATCTGCAGTCGGCGCGAGAAGAGTTCGATCAGGCGCGGGATCTTGCTGAGGCCGATCACCTTCCCGTTTGGGATATATGCGACGTGCACCTTGCCGAAGAACGGCAGCATGTGATGTTCACAGAGGCTGAACATCTCGACGTCTTTCACGATAACCATCTCATCGTAGTTGACGGTGAACAGGGCTCCTTTAAGTAGGGCATCGGGATCTTCGTCGTATCCCTTGGTCAGGAACTTCATTGCCTTCTGCACACGTGCTGGGGTGGCCGAGAGTCCTTCACGGCTCGGATCTTCACCCAGGCGGACTATCATCTCGCGAACCAGGTCCGCGTAGGTAGCGCTAGTGAGCGTCGGTACTTCTTTCGTTTTTTCTAACTCGACTGGTTTCATAGGCAAGCGGCTGGGCTTCCCTTTCTTTGTGCACGGTTATTTTGCTGCGCCGTTTCCTCCAGCGTATTCGAACGAATTCATCATGGTTTCTTCTAATCTCACTCGTTCCAGATGCGCGTGGGCGAAGCGGCGCTGCAATATTTCGAAGATCTCAATACATAGATTTTCGGTTGTCGGAACGGTTACACCAAATTCTTCAAGAAAATTCAGATTCTCGAGGTTGTAACGCTCTAGAACCTGCGTTCTGACGCATTCATCGAGATCTACGAGGTTGCACACCATTCCCGTTGAGTGATCGACCTGTCCGCTCACCGTCACTTCCAGCGCATAGTTATGGCCGTGTCCGTGGGGGTTGTTGCACTTGCCGTAGGTGGCAAGATTTTCCTCAGCAGACATGTCTGCGCTGTGCAAACGATGTGAGGCGGAGAAAAGATATCGGCGCGTAAGATGGGCTTTCATTCTTGGCTGCCACTAATAAGCATTGAGCTACGACTATCAGTCACTCTCCCCGTAGAAGTCGACGAACAAATCGGGCGTTTCGTACACGCGCACGCGGTGCAGGCGCGCCTGCTGCAGTTTGGGGTGCAGCCGCTGCCACACCGCGATCGCCAGGTTCTCAGTTGTCGGAATGTGATCGAAGAACTCCGGAACTTCTTTGTTCAGAAAGCGGTGGTCCATCGCATCAAGGACCTCGCGGTTCATGACCTCTTTGAGCTTCTTCAGGTCAACCACGAATCCCGAGCGCGGATCGACTTCGCCCTTCACGGTCACTTCGAGCGTGTAGTTGTGACCGTGCCCGTTCGGGTTATTACATTTGCCAAACAAGCGCTGGTTCTCTTCCGGCGTGAAGTCCGGATTATGGTAATAGTGCGAGGCGGAAAATTCAGCTTTGCGCGTTAGATAGACCATAGCCTCAATCAAACTTCTTGGCCGCGGATTTACGCGGATTCACAGGGATCAATATTAATATCAATATGTTAGATATCCGTTTCCCTCACTGCGATTCAGGGCTGAGTTCGATTGGCGGCTCGACCGCATACGGCCGAATTGGATGCCAGTTGTTTGAAGTCGTCTTTTCCTGCTCAGGGCAGAAGTCCTTATTCGGTTCGAACACAATCACCTTGTACACGTAACGCTTGTGGTGCGGTCGATCGTAGGCGAATGCGAAGGCGATTCCCTTCTTCTTGTCAACCCAGAACACCAGCGGGCGCGAGCCGAGTGCTGGATTTGGTGGAGCGAGTAGAACGTAGGAGCGCATGTCTTTGTATTCGGCGGCTATCTTATCGGGAGTATCGAATGTTGTGATGCCGTCGGCGGTCTGGAAGCGCGTGGTCGAGGATTCGATCTGAAAGATCTTGCCCTTCTTGTTGATACGGACGAAAACATCGCCGTGTCCCATGCTGTTCGTGCTATCGATCCAGTCGAGGGTCGTTCCGCACGGGTCGTCCCACTCCTGATCGATATCTTTTCTTGGAAAAAGTTCAAGGGCGCGATCGCGTGTGTCTCCGAGCTTGAGCGGGCCAAGGCGGAGACCGGCCTCGATCGTCGTGTTGCCGAAGTGAGGTTCATCGTCTGGCGGAGCAGCGTGCATGCGTACTGTGGCCCAAACTACGATGCTGAAAATTGGCAGAATGAAACTGACGGCTCTCCTCATGCGAGTTTTCCCGTGGCGATTGTGGTCTCCTCAGATGCTCTGTCGGAATTTGATTTCGGTTCGTAGGTTCTTCCCTTCCAAGATACATTACGGCGCGCGTGCGCGCGGCGGGAGCGGAGCAGCAAGTAGGCGAACATGGGCATTCCGAAGAGTGCGCCGAGCAGCGTCATTCCGCTCGTGAAGTTTGCACGCTTTATCCGAAAACCAACATACAGGAAGCTGCCGACGAAAGCCGTCCACCACAGATTCACGCGAGCACCAGAGATTGCGATTGCGAGGATCAGCCATGGCAGCAGCCACATCAGCAAAGTTGTCGTGGCGAGCTGGCGAGGATTCCGAAACAGTATTGCCAGGTTCTTGGTCCACCCTTCCCGAAGCTGCCGGAAATTTCGGTACATGCGGGTGCGGACTGCATCGGCAGCGTAGCGAAATCGGATTCTCTTCCCCGCTGCTTTGGCAGCGCGCGCCAGGGCGACGTCCTCTAGAATGCTCGCTGCGACTGCGGCATGGCCGCCGATGGCTTCGTAGGCTTCACGCCTTATCAGAAGGTATTGCCCGTTCGCGGCGGCATCGGGAGAGTTGGGATCACTGACTTTCTTTGGCGGATACTCTCGCGCCAGCTCCGCGAACACGACCGGAAGAACAGCCATTTCCCAAAACGTTACGGCTATTTGCTCGGGCGAGTAAGAGAGCAGGTCGGCTCCGTTCTCCCCTGCCTCTTTCACTGCGCGAGCCAATGATCCGGGCAGATGAATCGTATCGGCATCGGTGAAGAGCAGCCAGTCTCCTCGAGCCGCCGGGGCCGCCATTGTGACCGCGTTGTTCTTGCCCGTCCAGCCTGCCGGGAGAGGCCCGGCATCGATGACTCGGATCTCTGGATATGACTCCGCGATCTCTCGTGTGCGGTCCGTCGAGTGATCGTTAACGACAATGACTTCGAACGAAACTCCCGTTTGCGCGATCAGCGATTCCAGGCAGGATTTCAGATTCTCTTCTTCGTTACGCGCGGGGATGATGACAGAAACCTGCGAATGCCCGGATAGTGATGTTTCGACCATGATCGAAAGTTCTGTCGCGTAGAGCCGGCTGGCTACAAACTGTCAGAACAGCCGCAAACGCCTGACGCGCTGAAGCTTGCACCTTTGTACGCGGTCCCGTCTGCCTTCTCGTGAGTCTATTATTATAGCTGCGTGTCGCGACTCAGTTCCTGCTCGCTTACCGCATCCCTTCTATTACTGATCACGCTCGCAGGCTGCTACAGCGGATCTCGGCCGCCGCGAATTGGATCGACGGCTCCCGATTTCACCGTGAAGGATTCCGATCGGGCCCTCACTCTGAGTCAATATCGGGGGCAAATCGTGGTGCTGAATTTCTGGGCGACCTGGTGTCCGCCGTGTGTCGAAGAGATGCCCTCGCTGGTCGAGATGCAGCGCCGTATGAAGGCCAAAGGCGTCACCGTCGTGGCAGTCAGCGTCGATGTAGATGAGAAGGCATATCAGCAGTTCCTGAAGGATCACCGCGTGGACTTGATCACCGTACGCGATCCGTCGCAGAAGACCGCGAATTCATATGGAACATTCAAGTTTCCTGAGACTTACGTGATCGACCGAACGGGCGCAATGCGGCGGAAGTTTATTGGTGCGATCGATTGGACAGCGCCGGATATGCTGCAGTTCCTGGCAAAGATATGAGCGAACCGGAGAGCGGCGAAGTCGCTCAAACCTGTTCGTCTAAACGTGTAGTATTCGGTCCGAAAGGATTTCTATGCGGCGCTTTCCAGTCCGACCGTCCAAGAACGTTGTCGCCCTCGTGTTCGCCCTGCTTCTTACTTGTACTAGTCTTTCCTCCCGCAAATTCTGGAACGCTCATGCGGCCTCGGAGCCAACCTCCTCTCGCCTGCAGAAAGTGGAGCAGGTTGCCGTGGAGTTGTCCGCCCCAGCGGGGCAAGCGCCCGCGACTCTGAGCCTTTCTGAGTTGATGAAGACCTTCAATGTGCCGGGCCTGAGCATCGCCGTCATCGAGAATTACAAGATCGTTGACGCGAAGGCCTATGGCGTAATCGTCCCGGGATCGACCACTCCGGTAACCACCAAGACATTGTTTCAGGCGGGATCCATCAGCAAGCCGGTCGCGGCCACCGCGGCTCTATATCTTGTCGAGCACGGCCAGCTCTCGCTCGATGAAGACGTCAATCGGAAGCTAAAAACCTGGAAGGTGCCGGCCAACGAATTCACGAAAACCGAGAAGGTCACGTTGCGGCGGCTCATGTCGCATACCGCAGGCACAACCGTCCACGGGTTTCCCGGATACGACGTCGATGCGCTCGCGCCTTCGATCGTGCAGGTGCTCAATGGCGAGCGTCCCGCGAACACGGAGCCCGTGCGAGTCGATACCATCCCAGGCACCAACTGGCGTTATTCCGGAGGCGGAGTCACCATCGAGCAATTGCTGATGTGCGACGTCACGGGCAAGCTCTTCCCTGCCCTCATGCGCGAAACCGTACTCGACAAGATCAGCATGACCGACAGCAGTTACGAGCAGCCTTTGCCTGCCGGTAGTGCGGCAATGACAGCAGGCGGCGCGTATGGCGACGGTAAGCCGGTCCATGGGAAGTGGCACATCTATCCGGAAATGGCGGCCGCCGGACTGTGGACCACGCCAACCGATCTGGCGAAGGTCGCAATCGAGATTGCGTTATCGAAGCAGGGCAAAGCAAATCACATCTTGTCCCAGAAGATGACGCAAGAGATGCTCACGCCGGTCATGAAGGACGTGGGCTTGGGCTTCTTTTTGGAGAAGGACAACCCCGGGCAGTTCGGACATAACGGGGCGGATGAAGGATTTCAGGCATTTCTGACCATGAATGCCGACACCGGAAACGGGGTCGCGATGATGGCGGACTCCGACAACGGAATCTCGGTTATGAACCAACTTCTGAAGCGCGTCGCCAAAGAGTATGCCTGGAATTACAAAACGCAAGACGATCCGGGAGATCAGTTGTTCCTGATTGCGAAGCTCAGGGGAACATCGGCAGCTCTGTCGCAGTATGACGATCTGAAGGCGCAAGACAGCTCCAAGGTCAATGAGTTCATGCTCAATTCCCTGGGATACCGGTTGCTATATGGCGATAAAGAGAGCGATGCGATCACGGTGTTTCAGAAGAATGTGCAGGAGTTCCCGCAGTCCGGGAATGTCTACGACAGTCTTGGCGAAGCGTACATGAAAACGGGCCAGAAGGACCTGGCAATCCAGAATTATGAGAAGTCACTGCAACTGAATCCAAAGAACAACAATGCAGTCGAGCAATTGAAAAAATTGAAAGGCGAGGCAATGAATCCGAAGGTTGTTCAGCAGGATGGGTTCACGATGGTAGGGATAGCGGCGCGCACCAGCAACGCGAAAGAGATGACGACGGATGGAGTTATTCCCAAGCAGTGGATGCGCTTGTTCCAGGAAGGTCTGATCGGCAAGATTCCCAATAAATCTGACTCCTCGATTGTTGCCGTGTACACCGATTACGCCAGCGATCACAACGGTGAGTACACGTATCTACTCGGCGCGCGAGTGAACTCCGATGCGGACGTCCCGGCTGGCATGGTGGCGAAGAAAATCCCTGGCGGCAAATTTGCAGTGTTCACATCCGAGAAAGGTCCAGCGCCGCAAGTCGTGCCCGCCGTGTGGATGCAGATCAATTCCCTGCCCAAGGACGCCCTCGGAGCCGATCGCCTGTATCAGGCCGACTACGAACTCTATGACGAGCGAGCCCGGGACCCCGCCAATCTGCAGCTGGATGTCTACGTCGGGATCAAATGAGATGCACTGACTCGAAGCGCAAACTCTGCGCTACTGATCGTAATTCGCCCACACGCGCGCTATCTTCCCTGCCGAACTCACTTGCATGACTTCGGCGGTCTTGCTCCCGCGGACGTTATTCGTGTAACACAGCACGATTGTGTCAACCCCCCAGAGGACGTCGAGCAAGTCGAATCGGAGCTGCGGATAGGCCTGCAGACCTCGCGCAAAGTACGCCCGCAACGCGGCTTTGCCGCGGATCACGCCGTCTCCGTTTTTCAGAAGATTCAATGCGACCGGAGAGGTAAGCGTCACCTCATCGTCGTAGTGCGACATGATCCGCTCGAGATCGTGACTATTCCACGCATCAACCCAATCCTGCGCGAATTGACGGGCGAACTTGCCCTGCAGAGGCGATGAAAAGTGCTCCATCGATCCGTTCCAATGCCACAACGCGAGCGCGGCCTAGCCAGTTAACGAAGGCAGTCTCCACGCCCATCCCAGCAAGAACATCGTTCCCACCACGATGCTGTACGCCGAGGTCATCAGCGTCACTGCACGCAGCGCATTTGGCCGCGCGAGTGTTGCCGAAAAGATACCTGCGGCCGACGCGCACATCAGCGTATTCATGGCCACGAGTCCCACGATAAACATCAGGAGCCCCAGCAATCCCGCGCCCGTCCCGCCGAGATTCGCGGCCATCAGGAAAAGCAGGATCTGAGTGGGTGTCTCTGCGCCCAGCCCATGGATGACTCCGACGAGAAACGTCGAACTCGTTCCGTATCCATCCCTGAACACCTGCGGAGCTTCCACCCGGGTGCCACCAAAAATCAAGCTCAGCCGCCAATAAATCCAGAGCAGACCGTTCAACAGCAATGTGATTCGAGTGCGCGGACCATGAGCATGACTACCCGGACGAAAAAATGTTCCCAGCACATACAGCCCGAGTACAAGCAACGTGATTCCCACCAACCGCTCGGCCCAGCGATCACTTGCCGGTGGCAAGGCAATCCGGAACATGACCGCCGCAGCTCCCAGAATGGCGACTGTCGTGGCATGGCCTCCCACGTAGAGGAGCCCATATTTCATTGCGTCGCGCGCCTTGGATTGCACGCTGCTGATGTCCGTGATCGCCGCAATGTGGTCGTAGTCGAGCCCGTGGCGAAATCCCAGCGCCACCGCCGAGATCAGCGCCAGTCGTAAGTTGAGGGGATCCATCATGCGAGAAAACCCGGACACGTAGCCACAGGTGCAGCCGTTCAGCCGGACATTCAGGCTAGCATACCCAGAGCGCTTCCCAGCTACTTTGCAGCCTTCTTGGAAGCGGACGTTGCAGTAGGCTCTTCCAAAGCGGGACTGCCAATCATCTGGCGCAGGCGATGCGAAAGGATCGCTGCGAGTGAGTGATAGAAGCGCGATCCGAGGTGCGGATAAAGTTCGATCAACGACTGCAGAAGCGGTCGATCGAGATACAAGGCTTCGACCGGTTCACTCGCGACGACGGTGGCTGTGGCCGGAAGTTCATCAAGGAACGAAATCTCGCCGCACACCTGGCCCATAGTGATTGGGCGCTCAGCGCCTTGTCCGGAAATCTGTACCGCAGCAGTCCCGCTGAGCACGACAAAGATGCCGTGCGTGCGCCGCCCTCTTTGCACAATCGGATCCCCGGCCTTGAATTGCAATCGCGTCGCCTTATCGGCAATCAGGTGCCAATCGTTCGCGGTCAGAAACACTAGTCCATTCTTCGTTTTCGTGAGAACAGACAGATCTTGCTGCGGAGATCCCTTGAGCATGGCGCGCTGCCCGATGTCGGCCGAAACCGTGCGGTTTGCAAAGAACAACGGGGCTGTGCCCAGCCTAGCAGAAAGCTTGTTGTTCACGGTACTCGCCGGAACCTTGCAAGACACCGATGGGGTCCAAACCGCGGTCCCGCCCAGGGCGCTAGTCGGTATCGACTGCATCCCGCAGGTTCGAATCAACATCAGAAAGGCGGTCGGGCTTGCGAAACTCCGCGTTCTTTAGGAGCATATGAATATGAACTCCGCACTCTCCACCCGAATGTTGTCACTCTTCATGGCATTGCTCCTAGCAGTTCCTGCATGGTGCGCAAAGGAAGTGGTGGCGCCCGAACTGCCCGACCCGGGCCATCCCGGCATGAGTAAGGAAAAACAGGAGCAGCTTGGATTGAAGACCGCGGCGGAAGTTTATAAGCAGATGCCGGTCCTGCCCGACTCCAGCCCCGTGACCCAGTACGTTCAGCAACTGGGCAAGAAACTGCAGACCGTGATACCCGGCAAGTATTCCTGGCCATACCAGTTTCACGTCATCCAGCAAACCGACATCAACGCATTCGCGCTTCCGGGAGGCCCCATCTTTGTGAATGTCGGAACCATCAACGCGTCCGACAGTGAGGCACAGTTAGTGGGCGTGCTGGCGCACGAGATGTCTCACGTCTACATGCAGCATTCGGCGAAGCAGGCTCCCAAGCGCGAATGGGCCAATATTCTTGGCGCCCTCGGTGGCCTGCTCGGAGGCGCTGCCGGGGACCTTGCCCAAATGGGAATCCAGCTCGGCGCAGGAACCATCCTGATGAAGTATTCCCGTGGCGACGAGGCCCAGGCTGACGCGGTCGGCGCCATCATCATGTACAAAGCACAGTATGATCCCCGCCAAATGGCAGAATTCTTCGCGAAGCTTGAAAAGTTGGTGGGCAACGGAGGACCGCAGTTTCTCAGTGATCACCCCAATCCGGGCAACCGCGTCGAAGCGGTCGATAAAGAGATCGCGAATTGGCCTTCCGAACAGTACCTCGCAAGCAGTAAGCAGTTCGCTCAAGTGAAAGACCAAGCCAAAGCTATCAAGGCATACAATGCCAAGGAAATTGCTGAAGGCGCTAAGACGGGACTCTGGGCACAACAAAACCGCAAGGCCGGTGCCATCCCACCCGGTCTGGAATCGCCCGACACACCGCCTGCCGCATCCCCCGATTCAGCGACCGTCAGCAACGTGAGCTACCAGCAGGTGGCTCCGAGTGCGGAGTTCAAGACTTTCCAGGCGACTGATTTCAGTATCTCGTATCCATCCAACTGGCAGGCCGCAGCGGGACAGAACTCAGCTACGATCGCCCCGTCGGCTGGAGTGGGACAAAACGCGATCGCTTATGGCGCAATCGCTTCGACCGTCCAGAATGCCGACGCCGCCTCCATCAATGATGCGACGCTAAGCCTGATTCAGAACCTGCAACAAACAAACCCCGGGCTGAAGGTTTTCGAGAGCCCCCGCAAGATTCAGGTCGCGGGCGCTGATGCCCTCTCGACTTTGCTGACGGGCAATTCTCCAGTTCAGGAAGGCGGTCAAGCCGTCGCTGAGCGCGATTGGCTGGTCACAATGCAGCGTCCGAACGGCGGCATGCTGAGCGTCGTCTTCATCGCCCCGGAAAAGCAGTTCTCGCAGCTCCAGCCCACGTATCAAAAAATGCTCGAAAGTCTGCAGGCGAAGTGAAGCGCACGCCCCGGATGGTCCGATGAAAAAGCCTACGATCCGTGTCACGAAGTGGCTGGGCGACATTCCCGTAGAGGCCACCTGCACCGCATGTATCGGCGTTTCGTTCAGAGCACAGACTTCTGGTCATCGCCCCAACCGCGAGGAGTACCAGAAGTCACTTCAATCGCAGTTTGACGAACATTGTCGAACGGCACATGTGCCAGCTCAATGATCGTCATCTTCGGCACTCATTCAATCCCCCTCGTCACTTCCGGCCACCGACGCCGCGTTTAGTCCACATCTCCCAGTAAGTGATGCTAGAATAGCGCTTCGCAATCGCTGTCACGAAGTCGATGAAGTGTTGATCGCTTCCGGTACCGCCTGAGTTTAGGTCGTTCGGAGGATCACAGGCTCCATTCGCCATGTCACAGCTGCTGTCATTCGATTTCGAACTCGCCCACCCCGGAGTCCATCCAAACGTGTAAACCAGCGTGCTGTTGTGGCTCTTGGCGGCGCTCGACCAGCCATCCATTGAGGACCAGTTGTACACGCCCTTCGCGGTATTGATCTGTCCCCATGCAACGTGGGAATCCCAGAGCCGCATACCGGTTATTGTCATGGTTGGCCAGGGCGTTCCGTACAGAACGCCATCGTGGGCAGACATTCCGAACAAGGTGGCGGGAATTTTTGTAGTCGTGACCGCGGGCGCGTTGATCGAACCGACAGTTTCATCTGTCTGCGCCGCCACTGATGCCGCCAGAATCAGGAAGAGTAGGCCAACACCAAGCTGGCAGGGCGCGAGAAAGTTCTTCGCTTGCATCGTAACTCCTTGATTTTTTGTTAATAGTACGGGAGACGGAGTGGCGAACCTGGGACCGGAGATCCTTTACGGGGACGGATACTACAACTCTCTTCTGTACGGGATTCTTACTTATGGGTTGTAGAACTTCTGAGTATCTTCTCCGATTCCTCAACCCAAACTTACACTGCGACGTCCAAGGAAACGGCGAACAAACGCAACTATGACACGGCAATATCCCCGTTCCGCCGTTTAGTTTACCCACGAATTTAAAAGTTGTACTGCATGCACTCCCCACATGTTTTTCATTCCTGAGGACCAGGCCTAGGCCGGCATACAAGGCCGGCATACAAACCTCTGGATAGTCTGACCCGCGTCCGCTCCCTTACAGCAAATCTTCGCGGCCGCTTCCAGTGAATGCCTGATGGATGCTCTTCGCGCCCGAAACTAGGCTGAAGCTAACTGCCTATCTCGATCGACTGGAGCGTTACCGTGACTCTTTTTTCAAAGACATTCTGCATCGCTTTCTGTGGTGCCGCGCTGGCTATGCTGCCGGCTACGGCTCAGACAACAACCCAAGGAGATCAGTCCTCCACGACTTCATCCACCAATCCCGGAGACCAGACTTCTACCAAGGGTTCCGCTGGAATGAGCGCTGCTGACACGAAGTTCGTCAAAAAGGCTGCTCAGGGCGGAATGGCCGAAGTTGAACTGGGACAACTCGCTCAGCAGAAGGCTTCGAGCGAGGACGTCAAGAAGTTCGGGGAGCGCATGGTCACTGATCACAGCAAGGCCAACGACCAACTGAAGCAGGTTGCCGCTCAGGAACACATCGATTTACCGCAGCAGATCGATGCGAAAGATCAGGCCACCAAAGCCAAACTCGAGAAACTTTCGGGCGATGAGTTTGACCGCATGTATATGCAGCACATGGTCAAAGATCACAAGACCGACGTCTCCGAGTTCGAACATGCCAGCAAAGCTGCGAAAGATCCCGCGGTGAAGAGCTTTGCCTCGCAAACGCTCCCCATCCTGCAGGAGCACCTGCGCGAAGCCCAGCGCATCGCTCCCATGCAGAAGGCCTCGGGTTCTACCAAATCCTCGGGTCAATAAGTCTTGAACGTAAGTTCCAACTGGCTGCGGCTCCGGCCGCAGCCTTTCCTATACAGAAGGGCGCCATGAATTCACGAAGCTTCGTCGTTGCCGCCGGAATTGCCGCTGGTCTTGCCGCCACTATCTTGAAACGTCGGCGGTCATCAATTGACTTTCGCGGCCAGAACGTCTTCGTCGCGGGAGGATCCCGCGGCTTAGGGCTCTTATTGGCTAGGGAATTCCTCCGCCGAGGCGCCAATGTCGCCATCTCCGCCCGCGACGCCGATGAGCTCGCCCGTGCCGAGAAACAACTGACCGCCAATGGCGGCAAAGTTCTCACCATCGAAGCTGATATGACCATGCGCGACGAGGCTGATGCTGCCGTCGCCCGCGCCGAAAATCACTTCGGCTCAGTCGACGTTCTCGTGAACAATGCCGGAACGATTGCCGTCGGCCCGCTCGAGGCCATGACGATCGACGACTATCGCAACTCAATCAACACACACTTCTGGGGGCCATACTTCGCCATCATGGCGGTGCTTCCAGAAATGCAGAAGCGTCGCGGCGGTCGAATCGTGAACATCTCTTCCATCGGCGGAAAGATCAGCGTCCCGCACCTGCTTCCCTACTCAGTCGGAAAATTCGCGCTCACAGGCTTCTCCGAAGGCCTGCGATCCGAACTTCTGAAGGACAAAGTCTACGTAACCACCGTCTGTCCCGGACTCATGCGCACAGGCAGCCCGCGGAATGCCTTCTTCAAAGGCAACAATGAGGCGGAGTATGCCTGGTTCAGCATCAGCGATGCCCTGCCTCTCATCTCCATCAGTGCCAATCGCGCCGCCCGCAGCATTGTGGACGCATGCGCTCGCGGAGATGCCGAGGTCGTTCTGTCCGTGCCCGCGAAACTCGCGACTCTTGTGCACGGCATGTTCCCTGACATGACGATCGACATTCTCGGATTTATCAATCAACTGCTGCCTGCTCCCGGCGGCATCGGCTCCGATGTCCGCACCGGCAAGGAAAGCACATCCAAGGCTTCTCCCTCGTGGGTCACCGCCCTCAACGAGCGCGCGGCCCAGCAGAACAATCAGATTGCCTGACAGCTCGAGAGCCGATCGAGCTGCAGCGGACTTGCACTGACGACGGCTAAGAACCGCCATTGCATAGACGTTCCCTGCCGCGACTCCCTATAATGAAACGATTCATTCAATTGGGAGACGTCACCAGAGTGCCGTTAGAACTCAAGAAGACCATCAATCTGCCCCAGACAGCCTTCCCTATGAAGGCCAACCTGCCCCAGAACGAGCCCAAAACGCTCGAACGCTGGGAGCAGATGGGCATTTACCAGCGCATTCGCGAGGCGCGCAAAGGATCGCCGCGATACATACTGCACGACGGCCCCCCCTACACCAGCGGCCCGATCCATATGGGCACGGCGATGAACAAGTGCCTGAAGGATTTCATTACGAAATCGAAGACCATGGCGGGATTTGATGCTCCTTACGTTCCCGGCTGGGATTGCCACGGTCTCCCAATCGAAATCAAGGTCGACAAGGAACTCGGTGGCAAAAAGCTGCAAATGCCGGTCAGTTCGGTGCGAGCAGCCTGCCGGAAGTACGCGCAAAAATACTTGGATCTTCAGCGCACGCAATTCAAGCGCATCGGCGTCTTCGGTCGATTCGATCGCCCCTATGCCACCATGACTCCGCAGTATGAATCCGTGGTGCTGTCCACGTTCTTCTCGTTCTACGAGAACGGTTTCGTTTACAAAGGCCTGCGCGCCGTCTACTGGTGCATGCACGACGAGACTGCGCTGGCCGAAGCGGAAGTCGAGTACGAAAATCACACCAGCAGCACCGTATGGGTAAAGTATCGTTTGCTGGACGATCCTGGGCAGATCGATCCGGCACTCGCGGGAAAAACAGTTTCGACGATCATCTGGACGACGACTCCATGGACGCTCCCCGCTTCCATGGCAGTAGCATTCCATCCCGATGAAGAATACGTGGCGCTCGAGTCTGGCGGCGAAGTTTATATCGTCGCATCGAAGTTGGCCGATGAAGTCGCGAGCAAGTGCAATCTGGCGAATCCCAAGCCACTCGCGCACTTCCCCGGACGCAAGCTGGAGCGACTGAACTTTCAGCATCCATTCCTGGATCGCAAGATTCTCGGCGTGCTCGCCGATTACGTCACCATGGACACAGGAACCGGTGTCGTCCACACCGCGCCTTCGCACGGCGCCGAGGATTTCATCACCGGCGTGAAGTACGGGCTCGATGCCACCAGCAACGTGGACGAGAAAGGCATCGTGCGCAACGGCCTGCCCGAGTACGAGGGCAAGCGCGTGTGGGAAGCCAATCAGCCGATCATCGATCTGGTGAAATCGCGCGGCGCCCTGCTGCATACGGAGAAGACCGAGCATTCGTATCCGCACTGCTGGCGCTGCCACAATCCGGTCATCTTTCGCGCGACCGAGCAGTGGTTCATCTCGATGGAAACTCCGATGCCCCGCGGCGCGGGCAAGAACGATACCCTGCGCTCGCGCACGCTCGAAGAAATCAAGAAGGTGAAGTGGGATCCCGGTTGGGGCGAAGAGCGCCTCTCGAACATGATCCAGACGCGTCCCGACTGGTGCATCTCGCGGCAGCGTGTGTGGGGCGTACCCATTGCAGTATTCCTGTGCCAGGGCTGCGGCAAGCCGCTCAACGACAAGGCCGTCAATCGCAAAGTGGTTGATCTGTTTGCAAAGTCCGGAGCCGATGCTTGGTTCACCCCAGAGTCGGACGATATCCTGCCCGCGGGAACGACGTGCCCGCACTGCGCCTCAGCCAAATTCGAAAAAGAAACCGACATTTTTGACGTGTGGCTTGAGTCCGGCGCGAGCTATCTCGCGCTTATTAACGATGAGCCGGACTATCCATGGCCTTCCGATCTCTACCTTGAAGGGGGCGACCAATATCGCGGATGGTTCCAGTCTTCTCTGCTCTGCGCGATGGGAACGCACCAGACTCCTCCCTACAAGGGCGTGGTCACGCCGGGATGGACACTCGACGAAAAGGGCCAGGCAATGTCGAAGTCGCGCGGCAATGACGTCGATCCCGTGGACATCTCAAGCAGGCTCGGTGGAGAAGTCGTCCGAATGTGGGTTGCGTCCGTGGACTTTCGCGAAGACGTCGTCGGCTCGGAAGCGCTCATGCAGCGCGTGGGCGAGAACTACAAGAAGATCCGCAACACATTCCGCTACGTATTGGGCAATGTCGGTGACTTCGATCCCCAGACTGATTCAGTTCCATTCGACGAGATGGAAGAACTCGATCAGTACATGCTGCGACAGACATGCTCGTTCGCTGCTGACGTGCGCAGCCACTATGACGAGTTTGCCTTCCACAAGATCTATCATCGGGTGAATCACTTTTGCATCGTTGATCTGAGCGCGTTTTACTTCGATGTGCTGAAAGACCGGCTTTACATCTCGGCTCCAAAGTCGAAGGCGCGCCGCAGCGCGCAGACAGCGATCTGGCACATCGGAGAGGCCCTCACGCGCTTGCTCGCTCCGATCATGACCTTCACCTGCGAAGAAGTTTGGAAATATCTGCCCCAGATTCCCAGTCGAGAAGACAGCGTACACTTGGCGCACTTCCCTTCCACGGCGGAGATTCTCGGGAAGAACATTCCTGCGAAAGATGACGCACAAGATAAAGACTGGGCTTCACTGCGCTCCATCCGCGACGAAGTGCTGAAGGCGCTCGAAGCCGCGCGCAACAACAAGCTGATCGGCACCGGACTCGAAGCTCAGGTGCTCATCACCGCCTCGGATCCCACATATTCCTTGTTGAAGCGTCGCGAAGATCAGCTTCGTTATCTGTTCATCGTTTCGCAGGTACACCTCTCCCAAGGCTCGGGAAATGGAAGCAGCGGAATGCACGTGGAAGTAAAGAAAGCCGACGGCGCGAAGTGCGAGCGCTGCTGGAATTACTCCACGCACGTTGGTGAAGATAAGGACTATCCAACAGTCTGCGAGCGCTGTAGCGCGGTGCTAAAGGAATTGGAAGCGCAGCCAGCCTAGATGAAACCAAACTCCGTGCGCGCCCTTCACCTTCTCTTGGCTCTCTTCGTCATCCTGCTTGATCGCTGGACGAAGCATCTGGCCGCCGTACGCATCCCTTTGTACACGCACATCCAGATTATTCCCGGATTCTTTCGCCTCACGCACACCGAGAATACCGGCGCTGCCTTCAGCCTGTTTGCCGATTCGACCTCACATTGGCGTACTACGCTTCTGATCAGTTTCTCGGTTCTTGCGCTGGCGGTCGTGCTCATCTTGCTATGGAAGCAGACGAGGGCATTCACGATTACCGGAATTGCGTTGTCCTTGATTCTTGGCGGGGCATTCGGCAATCTATGGGACCGCGTTGCCCGCGGACGCGTGGTCGATTTCCTGCTCTTCTACGTGAAGCAATATCAGTGGCCGGTGTTCAACCTGGCCGACAGCGCGATAGTGGTTGGCGCCTGCCTGTTAGTCGTGGAGATTATCTTCAGCCCGAAAACCACCACTGCCTGATCCCTAGCGCAAATCCAGCTGCCCTGCTCCCACATGCGTATGCAGGCGGTACTTGCCGGGGCCGCTGCGGCTAAATGATCGGAACAAGCCGCCTTTCTCAACATCGAATGCTGACGCCGCAATCTCTCCTGAATTCACCGATGCGTCGACATGGGCGTACTCCTCGGTTTTCCCCACGTCGATGTTAAGCTGCCCGAAACTGAGTTCCATGTCCTTGTCGCCAATGACATCGTTCACATCGAGTTGCCCCGCAAACATGCGCACGTAGAGCGCGGACGACTTAGGCACTTCGATGCGGACATGGAAGTCGTTCCGCGGACACCCCGCGATCTTCAGATCTGCACGATCACCAGTCACGCGCAGGCGCACGCGCACACTGTCTTTTTCGGGATGGTACGAGACCCGAAAGCCACTGCTGTCCGTGCCCATGACTTCAATCCCGCTGGAGCATAGGTCCATCCGAATGTGGCCTCCGGGGGCGAACTTCGCTTCGACTGGACTCTTTCCGATTTCGTTAAGGCTGACATCCTGCGCGGAGGCGATCGCGGCACTCAAGGACAACACGGCAAGCAGGGTAATTCGCATGGCAGACCCTTCCCTTCTAAGTCCGGAAGAAGATACGGAGTTTTGCTGTGGCCGGTTCCGCTTAAATCCAATAATTCGGGCGGCGGAGTGTCAGATTATTGCGCCGACAGGAGATTCCTCCCTTCGCCGTTCCGACGATAAGACGAAATCCGTGCTAATCCGCGTTGATCCCTGGCCAGGAAATTTGAAGTTACGGCGACCCGTACAACTGCCGGTAGACGCTTGCGTTGCGCATGATGGCCTGCACGTATTCACGCGTCTCGGTGAACGGGATGGATTCGACGAACTCCGGCGAATCGCGATACGGGCCTTGCCCCATCCATTCCTCGACGCGATCGGAGCCGGCGTTGTAGGCGGCGAGCGCGTGCTCGAATGATCCGCCAAATTTGTCGACCATGCCGCGGAAGTAGCGCGTCCCCAATTCCAGATTGACCGTCGGATTGAAGAGCTGAGTCGCATTGAAGCGCTTCAGCGAAACCTGCTTCGCAACATTCTTTCCGGTCTTGGGCAGCAATTGCATGAGGCCGACGGCATTTGCGCGCGAGACCGCCAGCGGATTGAATTCAGACTCCTGCCGGATCAACGAGGCGACAAGATACGGATCCAGGCCATTCGCGACGGAGTACTTCTTCAGGTCCGGCCAGTACGGACGCGGGAATAGGGCGTCCCAGTACTCACGCGGCAGTATCGGGATCTCGACCGCGAAATAACTCGGCACTGAGTGCTTCATGACTTCAATGGCGCGATCGTAGTGTCCGGTATCGCTGTAGATTTGCGCCGTTTCAGCGAGGGGCCAATTCCCTTTTTCTTCAATCGCGGCGGCCTGCAGTTCCTTTACCGCGAAGTCGATCAAACCGCCATTGCCCAGCAGTTTCGCCTTCTGCAGGTGCAGATTGTCGGCCGGAGCTTCTTCGAGCGTGATCTTCTCGGCATGATCGAGCGGAGGAATGCGGTCCAAC